>SCPN01000238.1_pt1 | contig 30426 bp, 41 predicted proteins | sample 6106831 | NCBI WGS metagenome assembly SCPN01 (sample SAMN10720447, study PRJNA508395) | human gut metagenome | isolation source: Participant 1, 0 month
CTCATTCATTCTGATTACCCATTCTTTCGCGTCGGACAGCTTCACGCTGTCAATGCCCTCTAGCCTGAGTGAATCATTTTTCAGAATGTTCATAAGGTGCTGGCGACCTTTTTCCGTGTTACGCTTGACGTTCTTCCTATGACCTATCTGCTTTTCTAAAGTTGGCAGACCGTCATTTTCTTTCCGATATGGTCGATACCGTCGTCAAGGTCTTTCTGTATCTCTTTGACCTTTTCCCTCAATGAAATATCGTCACGTTTTCCTGCTGGCGTCTTATCCGTGGAAGTTAATTTCCAAGCATACACGAATTGCGGTTTACCGTTTGCGTCCATGTATTTATATGCATATCTTCCGTCTTTTCTCTGGCTCTCTCCAGTTCTTAAAATGCGACCTTTATTATCCCGTCTTTTCTCTGACATGATGTAAAGCTCCTTTCCACTGGAATGAGCCTGATACGATATATGTATATTATACCATATTTTCGGCTGTTTTTCATCATATTACGTCCAGAGAATCAATCATTTTTTCAAACTGCTTACGCTTAATCTGAATACGGTTTCCGTTCATAATCACCCAGCTTGCGGTCTGGTTTTCCTCCGCAATCTTACGCAGTTTCTTTTCCCCGATACGGAAATATTTTGCTGCTTCTTCTATGGTAAGCGTGTACTTTTCCCAGATAGGCACATCAGTATTATTATTCATAATGCAGCACCTCCTTTACTGTGTGTCGTAAGAAGCAGGTAGACTGGCAAGCTCCACAGGACTTTCACCTTCCCATTCTGATGGGTGAACCGTGTCATACGGGTGTATCATTATCCAGATATACAGGTCATGGCTGCAACCTTTCCAACAGTTGCCTGCGGAACATTACAAGAATCGCTACACTTTATCTCAAAGGTCATGGCGTGCAATATCCGCTGGCTCGCTGCATATCAAACGTATCTATCTGCTTTATTCAGTTGTCAAAGAACACCCGACTGTATTTGTCAGTCTGTGAAAATCCATTATCTGAAATAATAGACTTTCATAGATTGACAAGCGGAGCATAAGGAAAGGGAGAAAAGCTCCGCCCGTCGGAATAGTTACATTACGATAATCTCAAAGTTTGCAATCATATCCATCACCGCAGCCTGTATTCTGCCTTTCAATTCAGAATCCACTACCATGTAGACATTTCCGTATTCATCATACAATTTGCGTAAACTCAACTTTGATATGTAACCGTCATAAAAATTCAAGATTTCCTGTATTGCAGCTTCATCACCATTGGTAGCCGCCACAATCACAGCAAAGGGTATGTTTCTGGTTGTTGTCCACGGTTATTCCTCCTCCATCATTTTTCGTAAATCTTCCAGAGTGCTTGTCCTGTGACGGTAAACAGTGGTACGAACCACATTCATAAGCTCTCCAATTTCTGCGTCAGACATATCCATAAAGTATGACAACAAAATAATATTTCGTTTTCTCTCTGGTAAACATTTGAGTGCTTTGCTCAACTGGTCGTCAGATACTTGTACTTCCATGCCAAGAACATTGAACGCTGTATAATCGCTGGAATACCTGTCATAAACGCCAGCTTTATTCAATTCCAAATCCGAAATCTCGGAGAATGGAACTTCATGCTGCAAGCGTCTTGAAATACCACGTTTATACTTTAACGCTGCTCTTTTAATGACTTTCTTCGTAAGGCAATCAAACTGTGCTTGAATCGCCTGCTCGAAAGAAGATGACTTCATAGTTTTCACCTCCTTTCTGCGTGAGAGTAGATGAGGGTTGTTTTCCCTCTATCCCCTTCCGCACAGTAGCTACCCACGCAGCAGCTATTTGTTGCGTTTTCAGAAAGAATTTGAAAATATTTTTAAACACAAAAAGGCACAAGAGCATAAAAGAAATGCTGTTCTTGTGTAAAGCCAAAAATTATTCCTGTTATGTAATGTAAAAAACCACATTCAAGAGTATATTGTGCCGCTTTGAAAGTAGGATTTTTGACAATAACGGATATATCAAAAATTGTAGGTTACACAGAAGTCTTTCAATGCGGCTACCTCCCAGAGCCGCTAAACCAAAACCAATATACTGTTTTTCGCTGATGGAAAAAAAGGCGGCTTTTCCAACCGCCATCTAAACAAAGATAATTTTTGACATGCAAAAATGGTACTGTCGATAACGGTTTTTTTATTTACCGCTACGCAGCACTCTTTTTATTATTTCCATGCATAATAGGAACTGACAAAACCATACAATACGTTTTTCTATACCTGTTAGAAAATCAACAGGAACAGTAAAATATAGTGAGGTGATTACATATGCGTAAAAGAAGATAAGTATGATTTTAGAGCTTTTGGTCTTGCAATCAAAGAAGCTCGTATGAAACAAGGTCTTACCCGTGAACAGGTGGGAGCTATGATTGAGATTGACCCACGTTATCTGACAAATATTGAAAACAAAGGGCAGCACCCAAGTTTACAGGTATTCTATGACCTTGTTCATTTATTGAATGTATCAGCAGACGCTTTTCCTGCTCTGCTTCCGATCTGGTGAAAAGCACCAGAAGAATGCAGTTGGAAAGACAGCTTGATAACTTGTCTGATAAGGATTTAGTTATCATAGAAAGTGTTGCTGACGGAATCATCAAGTCTACAAAGTGGAGGACGAATAATCCTCCACTTTTTGGCTCAATAAAATAAGCCGATAACCCAAGAAATTTCATTCATTCTCGGTATTATCGGCTCTGCGTCTTAGCGTCTGGCTCTTTTACAATGGTTACTATTCTGTTCTTTACATTGATTAGACTTTCTTTCCTGCATTTAGGACAATATAACGGAAAGTTTATCAATTTTGTATCTTTTCTTATTTTTGTTCGTGTTTTATTTCCACAACAGGACACATTACCCATTGTTGGCTTATCATAATTACCTCCATATTTTATCTTCTGCCTTTCAGATAGAAATTTTGCTTTGTTAATGCTAATTCTCTGTGTAAATGTAATGCCATAAATATTGTAATAATTGCAGAAAGTACGTCTGCAATCGGTTGTACATAGAGAATACCGTTGATACCCCAAAATGCAGGAAGTATCAAAATAACTGGTACAAAACAGATACCTTGTCGGCAAGCTCCCAGAATAAATCCTGCCAATCCTTTTCCAAGTGCAAGGAACAACGAGGAATATACAGTATAAAATCCAAACAATATGAATGAAATACCGTTTATTCGTAATGACTGCGTTCCTACACGAATCATTTCTAAATCGCCCTTGTAAATTGGGATATGATTCAATTTGAAAATATCGTCAATATCAATCCGTAAATCACACAAAATACAGTAGACCATATTATTGAGGTTTTGATTGCTTCATGTAATCGGTCAAACTTTTTTGCACCATAGCTATATCCAGCAATCGGTTGGAAACCTTTAATGAATCCAAATATCATCAAACTTCCCATAGAAACAACTCTTGTCACAGCACCCATACCAGCAATAACAGAATCACCATAAGGTCTTGCCTGTGTATTGACAAGTGAAATAGAAAGACTTGTCAATATCTGGAATACTAATGTTGGAATACCAATTTTAAATATCTCCGACATGATTTCTTTGTAAATGTACAGTTCTTGATTCTAAAATGATAAATACTCTTTTTTCTAAGAACAAATGTAAAATAAACGAAAGTTGAAACAATCTGTGAAATTGCGGTTGCGATTGCTGCACCTGCAACTCCCATATCCAATACATAAATGAAAACTGGGTCTAAGCCAATATTCAATATTGCACCAGCCACCAGAGCAAGCATAGTTGTCTTTGCAGCACCCTCGCTTGTCACAATATTATTCATTGTCACATTAAATACATTGAATATACATGAAACAATATAAATACTGGCATAAGTTACAGCATAAGGCATGATACTATCTGTCGCTCCCAATAATTTTAAGATAGGGCGAAGAAAAATCATTGAAAAGATAATCATAATCGCACACACTGTAATACTGCTATACAGAGCTGTACTGGCGGACTTGATTTGTTTTTCTTTATCACCCCTTACCCAATAATCTGGAAAGATAAGAAGCAGCACCATTTCCAAATAATAGCCCTAAACCTACAACGACTTGACCGAGTGGATATACGACAGAGATTGCTCCCCATTTGACTTGTACCCAATCCCCAACGAAATATGTCCACCAAATTGTAGATGGCATTTACCATCATACCTAGCATGGTAGGTATACCCATTGCCATAAGAGCTTTGATATTGGTGCATTTCCTAAAAGCTCCATTTTGTTGTTTGTTTTACTCATGTAAAAATCTCCTTTCTCTTGACATGAAGTGTAAAATATAATACTATTTTATAGTATCGCAGCTGCGATATTCATACTACTATAATTTATAGTTGTCAAGAAGAAAAAGGAGGACTATTTCATGGCAACTATTGATTTGATTGTTTTAGGTATTCTCAAAAGGAATCATTAAGTGCTTATGATATTCAAAAGCTAGTTGAATACCGTAATATTTCTAAATGGGTAAAAATCAGTACACCGTCAATATATAAAAAAGTGATACAGCTAGAGGAAAAAGGTTATATTACCAGTACAACAATTAAAGAGGGAAAAATGCCAGAAAAGGCAGTTTATACATTGACCGATTCTGGAAAGCACCAATTTGAAAAATTGATGATGGAAATTTCCTGTAAGCCGATTAACATATTTCTGATTTTAATGCTGTGATTGTCAATATTGACAGTTTGTCCAAAGATACCCAAAAGCTATGTCTTGCTAATATTGAAAGCAATGTCCAAACGCTAAAATCATATCTTGAGGAAAACATGAACCTCAAAAAAAATGTTCCCGAAATTCCCGAAACAGGTATAGCAGTTTTGGAACAACAATATATTCTCCACACAGGCAATCGAAACATGGATTGCGTCTATGAAAACGATTTGAACTGTAGTAGAAAATATCTATATAGGGTTACAGATCATGCAGTATGAAGAGTAACCCTTTTATATATATTCTTTTATCCAATTTTGAAGAATGTTTCTATCAGTGTCACCCATAAACGAATGTTCACTATCTTTTGATATGGTTAATTGGCAGTTAAAATTTTTACAAATTGATGTATGACTTTTCCGATTGTAAAGTATCTCTATATCCGTACATGATATAAGTCGGAGTAATCCATTGTTTCACAGGATTATTTTTTACAAACTGATAGTAATTCCATGATAAAGTTTCAATAGGTGTTTCAATTTCACCTTTTTCTTTTAATTCACTTTCACACACATCAAACCATAAAACATATTCTGTATCAGATAATTCATATCAAGGATTGGAGATAAGAATAAACATTTTTCAATCATTTTATCTTTATAGGCGTGCAAGCTAAAATATGCACCTATGCTGCACGCATACAAAGAAATATTATTCCAATTATCATAAACATATTTTCCAATACATTCTAAATCATGCTTACCATTCCATATATCACAAGGAGCGTTTCTATTTTGTCTTTCGCCATGTTTTGGCAAATCAAAACTAATAGTTTGGTAACCTTTCTTTTCTGCATATCTGCAAAAAGCTGCTTCTTCCTATTTCCCATTCTTTCCCATGAACATAAATATATACTTTGGAAGAATTTTTACCCCAAATGATTGCAGGTATCGAATCAATGTAAATTAGCTTTTTTTCCATGCTACACCTCCTAGCCAATAGTAGCATTATAAAATAACCTCTACAATATAATGTTATTTACAGAATTATTCTTTACAATAAAAAGAAGAGGTTACACTGTGGTAAACCTCTCCTAAAAATTATTTATAAATTATTTTTCGGATTGAGTGAATTGAAAGAAAGTAAAGTTCTGATAATTCATCAATACTTTTTCCTTGCTTATAATCAGCTCTAATTCTTTCATTCCTTTTTTCAATCTCACGTTTATATCCACTCAATTCACCCCAACTTTTTTTATTTTTCCCTTTAGATGGAACATAGATATATCCCCCTTGAATGTAATTTTGCAATTCTTCAATTAGGGTAATGGGAAGTATTGAGTCGGTCTTTTATATATTTCATGCAGGCTCACCCTTTAACTTTAATTGTTAAAAGCAAAGCCAGCATTTACTTTATTACTCCATGCAAACAGCGTATTTATTTACTGACTTTATGGAGTAGGACATCGTTTTTTTTTTTATTCTGACACATAATATCACCACCTAATTACCACAATATTCACCATTGTAATTCATCAATTTTCCAGTTTGAATCGCTTTTAATATTTTTAGCAATTTTTTCATCAGACCAGTTCCACCACTGTATATCTAATAATCTTGAAATGATTTCTTCTGAAAATCGTTTCTTTATTGGTTTTGCTGGAACACCACCTACAATAGTGTATGGTGGTACATCTTTGGTAACAACAGCTCGTGTTCCAATAATTGCCCCATCACCAATAGTTACACCTGCCAAAATAACAGCTTCATACCCAATCCACATCATTTCCAATAATGATATTACCTTTATTATCCCAAGACTTTGTTACATCCTTTTTTTCTAAATTCCATTCTTCAAAAAACAATGGAAATGGATAGGTAGATAATGAAGATAGTGTATGGTTTGCACTGTTAATAAGAATTTTGCTCCACAAGCAATCGAGCAAAATTTTCCAATTATCAGCTTATCATGGTTTATAGGGTAATGATACAATACATTATTTTTCTCAAATAATACTGGGTCATTTACGAAATCGTTATACATTGTGTAATCACCAACTACTATATTGGGATTGGTAATTACATTTTTAAATAAATTGTTTCTTTATCTCCTGTGCGGGGATAAATTTTATTCTCTGGAATAGTCATTTAAAATCCTCCTGTCATTATCTAAAATATTATAACTATTCCAGTTAAAGCAATGCAGAGCTTCATTTCAACCACCTCTCTTTAATGATAAGACTATTATATACATTAAAAAATATAAAATCAACAAGACATTATTTCACAATCTTCCAGTTACTATCTTTTTGCAGCGTTAAATCAAACTGTGAAATCTGTGTTGCCTTTGTTCTCTGGTCGAGGTATTTCACAGATACCGATACCTTGACCTGTTCCCCGTCCTTGATGAAGATAGGATTTACCAGCTCCGAAAACACATAATCACAGTTTACAGGTTCAAGCACATTCCCAGATACATAGTAGGTAAGCTCTTTTCCGTAGCGGTAGGCAGCTTGAAGAATGTTTCCAAAACTCTGTCACTTCCTCCGTCGTGGCAGCGTCCACCGTTCCGTCAGATTCCTTTGTCTTTGGTTCATAGCTGGATTTTGTCGGAGTGCTGCTGATGGTCGGATTCTGTGTGATAACCATGTTTCCGTTGCTATCTACATGAACTACCACCATATAAGCGGAAGTGTAACCGATTGATGTTTCACCCTCTGTCACGGTCTGGTCTACCGAATAGGTCACGTTAAAATCGTCTGTTCCAGCATCTTCTATATCCCATATCTTCACATCTGTGACCGTAGAGCTTGTGGGTATATCCTGTCTTACGGTATCAACATTCAAATCCTGCAAGCTCTTTGTCAGATAGTTGTTGATTGCTGCGGTTCTTTTATCAATGGATTCCTGCGTATTGCTCCAAGAATAGTAGGACTTCGCAAAGGCTCTGACAAAGTTCTCTATCCTGTTGGTATCAACGATACGCTGTTCAATGACTTCTTTTCTCATGTACTGTGTGCATATCAATAGCGGTGAAATTCTTATACACCCCAAAACTGACGCTTGCAATCAGCACCAGCCATAAAGCAATCACGGTTTTCTTATGCGTGCCGACTTTCATTACAGGCACGTGTCTTTCTTTTTTTGGTTTTGATTCCTTATCCTTTTTCTTAAATATCATAGTACCATTTCCTTTCTATTTCGTTTTTACCCGTCCAGCACCAATCAAATGTTGCTGCCAGTACGAGCTTGTTAAATCTGCATATCCGATAGGATTTCCAGCGTGATACATTCTGTTGTTTCCTGCATAGATACCGACGTGTGTTACATATGTTCCAGCGTTATAAGTCGAGTGGAAGAATACCAAATCACCAGCCTTTGCCTGTGATAATGGTATGTGCTGTGTAGCGTCATACTGTGCCTGTGCGGTACGAGGTAAACTGATACCAGCCTTTCCATAGCACCACTGAACCAGACCAGAACAATCAAAGCTGGCGTTTGGATTGCTGCCGCCATAGACGTACTTCCAGCCTTGATACTTCAACGCTTCATTGAAGATTGCCTGTGCAGTAGCGTCACTGAAACTGGGAACAGCTAAATACTGATTTACCAGACGCACATAGAACATATTTCCGTACTTGTAACGCCAGCCGCCATTTTCCTTAATGGCAATCTCATTTTTATAGGTGACTTTGACACCGCCCGATTTATCCCTTGCAAAGCTCACCGCTAAATCAAAGTATATTTCTTCCCATGACTGGAAACATAATCAATAAAGCCACCGCCATAGTTATAGGCTTGTACCACTGTATTGATGTCACAGCCTTTTGCTTCTGCGGATTTCAGAAGTTCCGAGAAGTATTTACACCCTGTTTGATGGATTCCTCTGTGGAAAGGGAGGCAAGCCGAGTGGATTCTGACGATTGCATAACGTCCGCTACCGTGCCGCCGGATTCCACCTGCATAATCGCAAGCAGATAATTCACATAATCCTGGATCCCGTATTCTTTCGCATATTTTTCTACCGTTGGCTGATGTTTCAGCACTTCCTCTGATAAGTTCAATCCAGAAAATCAAAATGGGAAGTGCTGCTTTCTTCATCATCAGCGGTCACGATAAACAGGAACAGAAGCAAACTGATAATCACCGTGAAAATCCCACCGAATACCGCTAAATGCCTTAACCTCATTTCTTACTTCCTTTCCTGTGGGCGGTCTTGTTCACGGTGGATTTTGTGACATTCTTTTTCTGTGTGGTCTTTGTCTGCTTCTGGCGTTGCACGGTCTGACGGGTAGAATTGACAACAGGAGCAGATTGTTTGTTTGCCGATGGTGATGAAGATTCTCTGATAACCTGTGTCCTTACATTATCCTGTTGCTTCATAACAGGCTCTTTCTTTACAGAAGATTGCTCCATTGTAACAGTGGCAGGACGTTCCTTGACCGTTTGCTCCTGCTTAGAAGCTGCCGCCTGTGGAGCTGCTTTTGCAGATACAGGCGTTGTCACTGGTCGCTCATGCACAGGGACAGTTCCTTTTGTCACTGATCCTGTGCTTTGCTTCGCTTTTTCCAGTTCCATACGCTTTTCAGCTACCGTCTGTCTGTGCTGGTTCTGCTTCTCTGCACGCCCCTGTTTTCTGGTCGCTTTTTCTTCCACAATGCCACGTTTGAAGTCGGATACATTTTCCTGTATCTGGATTACGCCGCTGTGTACCGCATACTGTGCCTGTGTCGGTATATCCCTAATCTGCTGCTTGACAGATTGTGCCTTATCCTTGATACGGTCTTTATTGTCAAGGACAGCTCCGACCTTTGCCCCAGCACGTTTTCCCAAGCTGGAAGTATCAGAGCTTTGGGTATCATGGTTCGGTCTGCTATGGTTTCCTGTTTTCCTGTATCAGCCTTACGGCTGTTAGAAGCTATTGCAGCACCAGCGACACCCCCAGCAGCACCAGCCGCAACCGTTCTTCCGATTTTACGCTCCAAGCGTCTGGCTCTGCGGCTTAGGAACATATAAGGTCTACGCATAATGCGTCTGCCAACCTGCTGTGTATCGTTTGCCTGCAAGCTGAACATGGACATTAAATCCCCCAGCTTCATGTAAATACCAGCAAAGGTGACTATCTGTAAAAATGCCACCATGAAGAACGGGTAACCAGAGGATATGGAGTAAAACATGGTAGAGATACTAAAGGCTGTGGTGATAATCAGCGTAATACCAGCTCGGAGCATGATAGTGTTAAACAGCTTTGTAAGTGCCTTTTTCGCCATGCCCTCATAGGTCGGTATCATGGATAAAATAAAGCTAACAGGCAGGAACATAGCGTAAATAATAAATAGCACCTGCGAGAAAATCATCATGCCTGTAAGCAGGAATACAAAGATAGAGATTCCGATATTGAAGATAAACAGAAATACCACCGTTCCCAATCGGCTCATGGTCTTTGTGACACTTAAATTTGCATTGTCCCTGTCCTCGATTTCATCAACAACTACGTCCTCTCTGTCGTCTGTGTCTGGACTTGCCGATAACAGGCTTTCCACACGGTCAGCACCAAGCGTTTCTATATCCGATTCCCCATACTGTAAGAGCAGCCACGGTTGTTTCACCTGTATGGAAAACAGGCTGTCCCTTATCAAATCCACGCTGTCTTTTCCCTTGCTGTTGGAATCGGGCAGCACAATCTTTGTACCGAGCGATAATGCCGAGCTGCTTATATCAGCGGAAAAGTCATTGATTTTGCTGATATAGTTTGGAGCGTAGGCAATAAAGGACGCTGACAGGATAAACACCACAAGGAAATTGATTACCGCATGAACCGCTTTTGTGGTTTCTCTCTTGATAAGTCCTGTGTAGGCGACATAGATACCCATTACCAGAATGAGGATAAGCAGGAATCCCACATAGAATCCCTCACTGGAAAAGCCGCTGGAAGTGACACCTGCAAGCGTCTGAATGTTCTTACCGATAGAACTTGCGGTATCCGAGATAAAGTCCAGCTTATAGGCTTCCTGTACCACATATCCCGTCGCATTGGAAATGTATAAGCTCACCGTCCAGACAAAGTTCGTGATAGCGTATAGTCCGTACTGAATACTTTTGCCGATACCGTCAAGCCAGTTCCACGGCAGCCAATCCCAACCCGAATCCACATAGAAATCCAACTGGTAGTTTTCCAATGGATATTTTGAATAGGCGTTAGCGTCGCTCACCGTATTGTCTACCAGACCAGCCGCATGAGCCACCGTACCTGTGATTGACAGGAATACCAGCACACCGAGAATTACCGCAAGCGTGATAAGAAGATAATGAGCTATCTTTTTCTTACGCATAGGCTTCACCTCGATTCTTCCGTCTGTACTGGCGGTCTTGTGTCAAAGGCATGGAACAAATCGGCGAATACAGGGTGAATCTGGATAACACCCACACGCCCGTATAAATCTTGAAACAGGCATTGTCCGTTTTCCAAACCCCTAAGTCGCTTCTGGTTGCTTTCGTCCTCCTTTATCCACACCGAAAAATTCAAGGGTGTTCTTGATTTCCTTTATATCTGTGCTTCTAAAGGCAAATTTCAGACCGATATTATTCTTCATTTTTTCGTCGTCCACATCACCAGAGTTTTGTGTGACGAAATAAACAGCGGCGTTCATGGAACGACCAGCACGAATCAGCTTGTTTGAGAGAGCTTTACCCTGTGCCAACTGTAAGAACGTCCACGCTTCGTCCAAATCCACCATCTTGAAAATGCTTCTGTCCGAATGGATAAAGTCTAAGGCAAAGGTACTAATGACAATCAGCATAGCCACAGAAAGTAGCTCCATTGTGGTGTATTCTTCAAACTTTGTGTCCTTATCTGGCAGTACAAGGTCTGCCACCTGTATGATATTTAATTGTCGGTCTAAGCTGATGGATTGCTTTACATCACCGTCCGAGAACAGAAGGTGCAAAGTCATAGTCCGTCATGCTTTCGACATGGTCTGCAATATTCTCTGCCACAGGTGAACCGTCTTTCTCAATTCATCAATGACACGGAATAGTCCACGCTGCTTACTTTGTGTCACGGAACGGATTGCACGACGCAGGACAGGAAACTTCTCACCATCACGGGAGGAAATACCTGTAAGGAATGTAAGTATATCAATCGCAAGACTTTCAGCGTCCTTTGTACGCTTCATAATCACATACGGGTCAAGAAGTCCTTTGTTCTTATCCTCACTGGTAAGGTTGACTATCTTGATTTCATGTGCAATATCGGGTAGTGTTTCCTGCCAGTTGCCACGCTCTGATTTCGGGTCTACAATGACCGCCTTTCCACCGAATAACACTGCATAATAGATAATCAGATTATTGCAGAATGACTTGCCACCACCGAGCGAACCAAGAAAAGCGGCAGCCAACGCATTAGTTACCGAACCCTTAACGCCCTGTGCCGCAAGGCTGGGTTTCAGATAGACATTTTTCCCTGTGTCGAGGTTATAGCCGATATAGATACCGTCCGTTTCCCCAAGCTGCTGTGTCGCACCGAACCCAAGACCAGCGAGAAAGTCAGAAGTGACATACTGGATATAATCGTTGATGTAACGCTTGCTTGCTGGAATAAATTCACCATGCAACCCCAGCATATCTCCGAACGGGCGAACCAGTTTGACATTCAAATCGTCGTAGAAGTCTTTGACTTCATCACAGCGGCGTTTCAGTTCTTCCAGAGTGTCAGCAGCCACACGGATAACATACGACAGTTTATACATGGATTCTTTGGATTGGTCTAAGTTCGTTTCCAGCTCATTCACCGAATCCAGAGCTTCCATGACGTTACTTCCTGTTTCATTGTTGGATTCCCACGCATGGTTATCTAAATCTTTCAGCTCTTTCTTTTTATTCCTAACCGTAGTCAGAGCTTTTTTGTTGGTGACGATTTCTACATTCATGGAAGTGGAAACAGGGAATGTGAATTGCTGCTGCTGATAATAAAATATCTCACTTGACGGGAAATCCAGCTCACCCACGATATTGTTAATCGTGAAGTAGGCGACATACGTCGTCTGATCTTCACGCTCAATCTTTAGGTATCGCTGGTTTTCGGTTATCTGACAGCGTGTCGGACGGATAAGGTCATATCGCTTCACCAGTGTTTCACGCTTTAGCTTCTTGACGGGTAAATCGTAACTGTAATCACTGTACGCAACGCCTGTATTCCCGTAGATATGTTCCAAGAGATAACCGAAGTCGTTCTTATCCAGCCTGCGGAACTGAAAGCGGCGTGAGATTTTGCTTTCTAAGAGTTTTTCCATCTTCATAAAACGGTTGATTTCATCATTACTCATGGAAACAAAGTCACCCATGAGCTTGTGATTGACCTCATAGATAAAATCGGCAAAGGTCATAGCTGCCGATTTTCGCATGGCTTTCAGATTGATTTCTTCCTCATTGACTAACAGCTTGAAACCAAGAAAAAAGCGGTAGTCAATCTGATTTTCCCCAATCATCTCAATTAACGCTTCGGTCTGTTCGTCTACTTTTTTACAGGCGATTTCTTTTAATCTGCCTGTAATTCCTTTTTTGGAACGCTCCTGTACTGCACGCAGACTGTCCTCTGTGGCAATCTGTAAGGCATGGATTTTTCCGTCACGGTTCTGGTGCAATAAGCTGACGGAAACTGTCATGTACCATGTACTTTTCCTCTGGTGACAGGAACGAATAATTGTAGGGTGTCAGCTCATAGTAGGCGAAACATTCACCGTCATGGTTGAACACCAGATTGTTTTCTATATATTTAATCGGGAACATACATCACACTCCTAACTGCTGTAATAACGGGATTGAATTTTTCATGTTTCAGCTTGATGGCTTTTCCTGCATAGGTCACTTTTGGGACGTAAGGCAAAGGTGACAGCCGATTTCAAGAATCCGAAAGGTTTCTTTCCGTCAAAGGTCTTTTGCGATACGAACCATGTAAAACGCCACAGGGATTCCAAAGTATTTGAGGAACGCACCGTCAATCATGTTAAAGGGCGGCAGCTCCCCAAAGAGAATCACGATAAGCAGTGACAGGACAAACCAAGCCATCTGACTGAACGTGACAGGGAACGGGAGCTGAAAGTCGTTGATTGCATAAATGACTTTCTCCACGCTCCATATGCTTGTATAGCTTTTGATTTTCTTCAATTTTCACAGCTCCTTTCTTTGAAGATTTCTCTTTATGGAAACAGCAGCCTGTTTTCACAAGCTGCTGATAATCACCGAAAACGCTACGCTTTTTTCGGGATTGTATGCGGTCGTCAAATAGATTTCTGCAAACAGAATCTATTTTCCTCGTCGCATATACAAAAAATACCAGTTGATTCATAACTGGCTGACAATAAAATGTTATTCAGTTGTAGTTGTTAATACGGACATTCAAACACGCCATGATTGGTGACGACAAAACGCCCCTCTAAATCAAGGTCACGTCCGTATGCTTCATAGTCTATGTAGTTTCTTATCCTGTCGGGGATTTCCCCAAGGCTTTGACATTCGTCTATGAAGTAATAGGCAACGTCCGTCATATCGTCACAATCGGGATAATGGATAATATCGTCTGCGTGTTCACACAATTCTTCCAAGCTGCTGAAATAGCAGAGCAGTTCTGAAAGCTCGTCCTGTATATCCTCTGGTAAGTCCTCCACCATTTCACAAAGGCGGTTGACTTCCTCAATCGGTGTGTATTCGTCAATCTCAAAGGGCAGCTCATAGTCATGGATTGCGTATTCCTCGTATTCGTCATTCAAGCCGATACGTTCTGCCATTTCATCATAATCAATGGGCGGTGTGAACCATGCACCCACAAGCTCACCCTCATTGTATTTGCCAAGATTGGCAACATAAACCCGCATTTCTTCTATATTACATCACCCCTTTACTGATAGCGGAATACGCCGCTCGTTGTGAAAAGGTATCTGTCGTCTATTTCCAGCTCATTTCCGTAAGAATGATAGTCGATATGTTTTAACAGTTCGTGGGGAATCTCACCGAAAACGGATTCCTCACGGATAAGGTATTCTGCCAGTGCCGCACCGTCCCCCACATCATAGTAACGTATCTCGTCCTTGTGGTCGATAAATTCATCAAAGCTGGCAAACCATTTCTGCTGAATGGCTTTCATTTCATTGCCGATAGGCGTACCCTCGATTTCAAGAACCATGCGGCAGTTGGCGTTGATTTCCAAAAGCGGCATATCGCTGTGTATGTCAAAGGGCAGCTCATAATCTGCAATCTCAATCTGTTCTTCATTTTCAACGCCTAACTTTTCTTTGACTTCCTCAAAATCCACAGGGCAGTTGAACCATTCACCAGAATAACCGTCGTCCTCGTCATGGTAAGGTTTGGTATTGTTTAACAGGTAGATTCGCATTTCGTACAAGGCTTATCACTTCCTTTCTTCATTTCCAGTATTCCCATTATAACAGCATAATCTACACCGAATACATAATGAGAGAATTTTTCTAACTGTTCTTTCGGGTATGTAAGCGGTAGCTGTTGTTTGATTTCCTCCCATACCTCACGTTTACGGTAGGGCAAATCAGAAATATTGTCACAGCCGACCAGCTCTTTTCATATCCTCAAAAATATCTGTTTTCAATATAACCTCCATTTTTCTTGTTTTCAATTTTATAGTTGACAGCGTTCGGGTATTTATTTGTGTACCATTCCGTCACCCCCTTTTCATTCCCCTATGCCCGAACTCCCATAGGGGGAAAGGTAAGTTTGCGTGTCCGCAAACTGATGATTCCTACGCCCCGATAATCTTATTGAATAACTGTAACAGTACGTCTTTTACACCAGCAGCATTGAATACTAAACCGACAGCGATTAAGGCAATCACCAGAAATCCGATAAGTTTTGGAAAACTCACGCTTGAAACCAAGATACACCCCGATAACAGCGATTGCCATAAGTACCAAGCTCTGTGCGTTAGATAAAAACCAGTTGTATAAGTTCTGTCCGAAATTCATTATTTCTTTCTCCTTTCCATCATTTCAATTTCTCTGTCTGCGGCTTTTGCTGCCTGCATAAGACACATAGTCACTACTCCGAATCCAGCACCAAGCGATACCAGAAATAAATCAAATAAAATATGCTTCTCATATTGTCATTCCTCCGTTTCTGTAATGACTTCCTCTGTGGAAGTCGTCTGCTGTTCAATCAGCTTCTTATGACGCTCGGTGAGCTTCGCATGGTCTAAAATATCTTTGAGATAGCTTGTACCGTTGGTACTGTCTATCTGCTGTAAGACTTTCCATGTGGGAGCTACCTGTCTGCTTATCCAGTTCAGCGTCCTTGTGAGCGTGTACGGTTCTGGTTTGGTCGTCAGTTTCAAACGCCCACGATCAGAACCGATAAAGTACGCCCATTTCTCATTGGTTTTCCATTCGCTGCGTCGTTTCTCCACCTCCTTGTCAGCGAATCGCATATAGCGGTTGATAATATCAAAAACGGTACGCTCTGCGTCATGGTAGGTCAGCAAATCACACACCGCATAATAGGCTCGCTCATTCTTTAGCCTTATCTCAAAACGGTTCTTGATTTTCGTATCTTCAATAGGAATATCGTATTTGACATATTGTTCATAGTCCTTTTCGTAGATACAGAAATAGACTTCCGATTTGAGCGAACCGATATACAACGTATTTCCCATACTGTATTTATCCTGTTCCTGACTTCTGACAAGTTCACCAGAACGGTAAGACTTGAAACTGCGGAATACGGAAATACATTCCTCATGGTTGCATTTCTCTGTCAGCTCTGGAATATCCAAGATTCCTGCCATATCGTTGATGGCAAGGTCAAGACGTTTCATCACACCTCCCTCTATCAGAGCGTCCATGAGAAAGTCATACCAGCTCCTATGCTGTGCCAGCAGGTAGCTTTCCATCTGCCGACAGCCTTTTCCTTTCAGCTCTAGCAATGTGCCTTTTTCCTTATCGGGTGAAGTCAGCACGAACACATCACCCAAGACATAATGTTCCGCATAGGAGTAGAACCCGAAATCCTCATGTATCATCACATCAAATCTCAATTTGAGAATATCCTCAACAACGTGTTTTACGTCCTGTGTGGGGAATCGGATTCTGACGTAATCCAAGACCATTTCCAGCGGATTGTCTGGATTCAATCGTTCCAGAGCGTCCGTGAATTTCACCTTGATTTCTTCCGTCAAGGCTACTTTTCCAGATTCAAGCCTGCTGACATATTCTCGGCTGACACCAGCCATGACCGCAAGCTGATTCTGGGAAACACCGTACTGCGTCCGTTTTTCCTTAAAATCATTTATCCAGTCGGTATCATTCAGTGAAAATCCCTCCAATCGAAAAAGGAATGTGACATTTCCCGATTTTGTCACACTCCCTTGAATGTTTGAAAAATCCTCACATTTTAAGGATTTTTCCATATTAAATTGACTGTTTCCAGTTGATTTGTGCCCCCCTGTTAGATAACGGGGGCGAATGGTTGGTGTGGCAAGCCACACCAACACAGGCTAGTCCGTACCTGCGGCTTTCGCTTCGCACGCCGCCTGTCCGTCCTGCCTGTTTTGTGACAATCTTCCTATCTCTTTTAGGAAGTCGTGTCCTTTTGGTACAAGGGGAGTGTAAAACTCTGATATGACACTCGTTCCCGTGTCAACGTAGCCACGTCCTTTGATCTGTTTCAGAAAAAAGTCCTTGTCTACTTCACCAAACATCATGGAATAGCCAAGCTCCGACATACGCCCCAGTGCGACACGGAAGTTGAACTGGTCACGGATTCCGTCACCGAGATATTTTGCGTCTGGACGCTGACAGGCAAGAATCAGAAAATAACCTGCCTGTCGTCCGAGCATGACTATCTGTTTGAGTTTATTCAACACAGCGGCGTTTTCCTTTGTCGTCAACATTTCCATAAATGCTACATATTCATCAAAAATGAGAAAATGCGGAGCAAGACCGAGATAGGCATAGTTTTCACCTGTTTTGTAGTTTTCCATGAATTTCATAGCTTCACTTCTTGCCATCATACCGTCATAGAATTGGTCAATACAATCTGTTATATCTTCCTTTTTGTAATAGACTTCTGGCATGACAATAGATAAATCCGCAAGGTCAGCGTTCTTCGGGTCTAACACATACATAACCGCATTGCAGCGGAGCAGAGCTTCAATGATAGTGAGGATAAAGTAAGTTTTACCGCCACCAGTGCCGCCAGCAATCAGCATATGAGGGAGCTTGTCATACTCCCACCAGACATTCTTCATCAGACGCAGGCTGCCATTTTCAGCTTGTACCTCGTCAATGGTGATACGGTTTGCAATCGTATCATAGAGTAAGACATACTCCACATAAGAATCATGCAGCTCTTTTGATACCAGCTCACAGTACAAGCCTGTTTCCGGTTTCTTTTCCAAGTGTAGGAGCTGGTTTTGATATTTCCCCAGAGTGATTTCTGTACGAATATACAATAGTCCGTTATCCATACGGTAATATAGCTTTGGGAAATAGGTGATTTTTTCTTTCTTTGTACCTGCTGGTAAATCCTTAAAAAATCCGCTGTCCTGTGTGGTTTCCGATTCATACCAGCCATTTTCAAGTATCATCTTTGCCAGCTTTTGACGGTGAAAGAGCTGTTTCACCCTGTCATACTGGAATCTTTGGTATAAAAGGGCAGCAATCGCACAGAACAAAGCTGACATTATGACCGTCACTATCATATATGACGTGACTGTCAAATGGACGCTGCCATCTTTCAGAAAGCTGACCGATTTCCAGTCCGTTGTTAGGATTGTCTTTAGGTTCAACAGCAAGACCACCACAAAGAACAGCGGAAGCAGCAAACCAGCAGAAAAACGAAAACCAGCGATTTGTCGCTGGCTCTGATAACGATTTCCACGCTTATTAAATTGTGGCATATAAAATCCTCCTTTGAAAAAAGCAGTAAACCTTATAGATTTACTGCTTGCATACGCATTATTACATTGCTTAAAATAGTTTATTAAAATCAATGTTATAAACCAGCCGCTTTCAGTTCCTTAGCAATTTCAATCTTCCAAGCACCACTTTCATCATAGGAAATATATACTACACCTGAAATGTCATTTGGTTTTTCAACATCATTTTTTACAAGGGCACAAACATTTTTTCTTTCTAACTTTCCTATAAGATACCCGTGTTCAAAGACAACGTTTTGACGTGCTCTATACTTTAATTCTGCTCCATCGTTAGCTAATCCTCCTTTGTCACACGGAGTATACAATACTATACCGAAACCAACATTTGAATATCGCTCAATTTTTTCAATAATTGTTTCACCCTCACTAGCCTGCTCATGAAGTATTATAGGCGTTAGTTTTAATTTTTCTAAAAATCGTGCAACTTCATTTTTTAAGCCATTATCATGTCCATGAACAATAAATATTTTATCACCGCTGATTGAGGGGTTAGCTTGACTAATTGAAGGATTGGAGAAATATTTTTCATATTCTTCACGATTAGCTTGAATATCCTCATTAATCTCTTTAATGGTTTGCATATTCTTTTTATGGTTTTCAGGGCTTATCACGTATTGATTGCTACAAATATGAGATAAGTTATCCTTATACCAATCCTCGATAGTATTACAGCAGTATTCTAAAATATCAATAGTCATGGTATCATTATCCAAATTATTTTTTAGGGTTGTGCAAGGTACAGATATGATTGGTTCAGAGGTATAATCATCAATACTTTCAATAATACTTAAAAGCTTTATTTTAAGAATACTATAGTTAATCATACATAATTACCTCTTTTCTTTTGATTTATAGAGTAATTATACCTTATGTAACATCATATGAGAACACTCAAAATTACTTATTTTTGCTTTGCGAACCATTTAAAGTAGTTACTTTATTCTTCAAGACAATATCATCTGCCTTGATATACCAGTCAACGTCTGCCCCTTGAAACGTAGCAGTTGCCACCGTATCAGCCACAGGGTTGATGATTTCCACCTCTGCGTTGTAGTCAAATTCCTTTAACGGAACAGTGGCAGGAATACTTACCTGTATCATGCGACCCTGTTCCTTACATTTCAAGTCGTAGGTGCGTTCCTTGATTTCTTCAGAAACCGTACCGTCCTCATTCTGCATATGTACCTCACGACGCAACGCTGAGAATTTCAATACTCCGAACGTCTTTTCCTTATCAATAATGATTCCGTTTGCTAATCTCATAATCTTTCTACCTCCTTACGCTTTCACCATATCGTCTGCTGACAGGATATAGTTTGTGAATCCTCTTGTGCCGATTTTGTAACCCTCTGCGGTGATTTTCGGATTGATAAGTTTGACCTTTTCCTCCGATTCAAAATTTTTCTCACCAGCAGACGCAGGCAGTACCACGATAATATCATCTGCCCTCTGTACGTCCGAATAAAGGTTAAAGCTGCGGGAAACTACCGTCATACGTCCGTTGATCCTACGCTGTTCCACTTTATTCTCACCTGCAAACCCAAATTTCCGAATGTTTTTCCATGTTCGATAACGTGTTTTAATTCCATAAAATGTATTTACCTCTTTTTTTCTATATTTTTAATAATTGATAGTGTCATTCTGCTGTCTGATAATATCTGTCTGCCTGTGAATCATCAAGGGCGTTGCGTTGTGCTTCGCACCCTTGACAATTCCATTCAGAAAGATAAATGTTCATCAAGCAGAAGTTCGGTTTACTGTCACGCAGACTGACTTTCTTATGATAGGGCGGTGAACGGGGCGTTTTCATGTGCCGTGACCTCCCGTATTATTTAGACTTCTTTACTCTGCGAAATCTCTTATATCCTGCGAAGATAAGACCAGCAGCGGAACTCCCCATCATAGCGAATAATGCGACAAATGGCGTATTGTCACCCGTCTTTGGTGATGTGCCTGTTCTTGTTGGTGTGCTAGGCTCATCTGGTGTGGTAGGGGATTCTGGTTTTCTATGATTGTTACCGTCTGCCCTTATCTTTGATGTTCTTTATGTTCAGCCACCTTGATAGGCTCGTCTGGATTTGTCACGTCGTATAATTCCTCAAATGTGACAAGCTCCTTACCTGCAAGCTCACTGGCGTTGAACGTAAATTCAATCTGAACTTCCATCTTCGTATCGGTAGCGGTAAAAGTAAGGTCATTTTCCACACGCTTACCATTCACGATAAGCTCTGCATTTTCAGACTTCACCATTTCCCAGCCTTTAAGGGTATATTTCACATCTTTTTCAAGACCATCTAAAGTAACGGTATCAACGATAGTCACATTTTTACCAGCTTCGATTGTCTTTTTCCCTGTTGCCTTGTCGGCAGCGATTGTATGCATAGTGATGATACGCTCTGTGATTGTTACCGTCTGCCCGTCGTCCTCAATGTTCTTATGTTCAGCCACTTTTGTAGGTTCGTCTGAATTTGTTACGTCGTATAATTCCTCAAAAGTGACAAGCTCTTTTCCTGCAAGCTCGCTGGCATTAAATGTAAACTCAATCTGAACTTCCATCTTTGTATCAGTAGCGGTAAAAGCAAGGTCGTTTTCTACACGCTCACCATTTACAAGAAGCTCTGCATTTTCAGACTTCACCATTTCCCAGCCTATGAGCTGATATTTTGTGCCTTTTTCCAAACCATCTAAAGTGACCGTATCAATGATAGTCACATCTTTACCAGCAACAATCATCTTTTCACCTGTTGCCTTGTCGGTAGCTGTGGTATGGATAGAGATTTCTAGCTCGTAATCGTCTGTCAAAGTGCCTAAGTCAATGACTGTCTTATTTCTGGAAACCACCACATCAAAGGCAGGAATCAGTGTCATTCCTTTGTTGGAATCACAGCGTAATTCTTCGATTGTGCAGTAAAGCAATGCACCTTTGCTGTCGTCTGTGTGGAAGTACCGAACCAGATACCGTCCTCACTGGATTTACCAGCGTTGGTATTCTGTTTATGTGATACCCATTCAGAGAAAGTGGAGAACTGACCGTTTGCGTCCGTCACAATGATGTGGCTTTCACCAGTCGTCTTGCTGGTGATCCTGAACGGAACATTCGCAAGTCGCTTGTGAGTGCCATCACCGATTTTCACACCCTCCAAATCACCACGAATAATCTGATTGTAAACAGAGTGTGCTTCGTCTGTTAAATCAATGATTTCACCATCATTCACAATGTCAAACTCACGGTCTGCCGCACCAGTAGTCAAGTAGCCTGTCGGACTTTTAGATTCCGAAATCTTATAGTGACCGTAAGGAAGTGTGTCTGCGGCAGTCGCAGCGATACCGTCAACGCCTGTAAGGATTGTCTTGACAACTTCATTTTTGTTGTATAACTTGCCATCTACCAAGACAGGGTTATCATTTAGGGAAATGATTTCAAAGGCAGTATCTTTCAATGTTGCACCGCCTTGTGGTTTTGTATCTTTCGTTTCAAGGTCACGCTTCTGGATTTTCACACCGCCACGAATCACCTTGTCTGATACGGAATACTGATTGCTGCCGCTTAATACTGCAAGCTCACCATCTTCTGTAATCTGTGCCACATAGACACCTTTTATCTGTTCCGAACTTCCGTTAGCCTGCATATATGCACCCTCTAACAAGTACCCGTTTGGAGCAGCTTTTTCTTCCACAGTGATAGTACCAAGCGGCAGGCAGATAGTACCGTTTTGTGTGTAGAAACTGTCACCCGATATTTTGTAAGCGTCAGCTAAATGTGTGATGTAGTGGACTTCGTTATTACCGTCTTTTTCAGCGATTGTCTTTGTCGTCCAAGTGCGTGTTGCTTCTGCTGGAAGATTATCTTTTGTGTGATATCCGTCATAATACTTCCAGACGAACTCTGCACCCTCCAAAGAAGCGTTACCCTGTGCGGTTGATTTTCCCGTTTCCATATCAATCTTGAAAAGCTCAACCAAAGTATCAGTGACTTTTGGTGTATCGCTGACTTTCAATGTAGTGGTTTCACCAGCCTTGACTGTAAGGGTGTAGACGTTCTTATCTAACTGGAATCCCTTTGGAGCTTCGGTTTCTTTCACATAGTATGTCGCAGCTCGGAGTTCCATAGTGTTCGTATTCCCGTTGCCATCTGTCGTAAGTGTGGCAACAGACTTCGTGCAGTCTTTATCAGAATAGACAGTATAAGTCGCACCAGATAAGGAATAGCAGTTATTATCTTTTGTAATTGCTGTATTACTGGACGATTTTTGAATCTTGCCATCACCGACAGCCAGCTTTGCCCAGAAATGTCCTAAATCCTGCCCCTCACCGACATAAATATAGCCGCCACAGCCGTAACGGTCTTTATTCGCTTTAGCGAAAGCCTTTGCGTTCTCATAGACTTCTGACTGGATTTTTTCTGATACTTCGTCATAGGCAGCTCGTACATTGTTGTAACCCCAACCTAAATGAACGCTCAATCTACGCCAGACAACACATTGTTCCAACAGATAGACTTGCTTGCTGGAAAGACTGTGGGTTGCGGCATACTGCTTGACGTATTCCAGATTCAACGCCACGTCTGATATTTGGTCGTCGCTCATTCTGTCTTTAGCGTCAACTCGGTTTTTATATCCCGATTCAAAGTTGGTGTTAATATCTACACAATAGGCAGTCTGACCGTCAGCGGTCATTATGCTTTCTTCAAAGCTCTTAATCTCTGTACCGCTATTGTCAACCTTGACGATTGTTCCTGCTTTACCGTCCGTAGTGGTATAGACGGAATCCGCAGCATGAACCTGTGTGACAGGTAATGCGGTAAATACGGTTGTAAGGGTAAGTACACCTGTAAGCAATCGTTTCATAATCTTTTTCATAATGTTTGATTCTCCTTTCATTTTGGGTAAAAAAATAGACGCTCATTTTTGAACGTCTTAGTAGAATGTGATATAATGTCATATTATGGAGGTAATTTTTATGTTAGAAATCATTTCAATATGTTTAAATGTAATAACCATAGGTTTGACAATATATGAATTGTTTTTGAAAAAACCATCGGATAATGTAAGTCAATATATTCAAAATATTTTAATTCAACAAATCAATCCTAAATACGATATAGAAGTACAATCACAGTATATGGCTGGAAAAATAGATAGCGTTGAGATACAAAATGCACGCTGGAAATCAAAAAGAATAACTCAAATTGTCATAATTATGATTTATCTCTCAATGGCAATAAACTTTATGAGTTACATAAAAGCAAATACAATTAGCTCATTAACAGACATTACTGCAATTTTTTACATCCCTTTGCGAAATACAATGATACAGTTGTCTACAATTTTAATAATACTGTGCATTATTATGACTATTCGTGGATGGAATAAACAACAGTCTGTATTATCTAACTTTATAAGTATGAAATATTTTACATTAAAGATATTAACAGATTTTTTTTCTGCGATTGGTTTTATATTAGTGGACTATTCACTTTTAGAAAAAATAAATGTGAATATACAAAATCCAATTTATTCATTTAATGTGATAGGATGGGCAGTGCTGTTTTTATTCCAGATACTCTGGATTCAGTTTACAATTTCAAAATTGAACAAACTTGTACCAGTTGCTATTACTTATGAAGCAAAAGAAAAGCAAATATTTTCATTTATACCTGTTTATATTATTTCTCTTTTGCTTTTTGGGTTAACTGTTTATACAAAGTTTTTTTAATTAGACGTTTATTTGTGAACATCCATTTAAAAATTAGATATTGAGGTTTTGAATTTTTGGTACTGAATTAAACAAAATTGAGTGTACCTTATTGCATTAAAATTGCATTTTTTTAGTTTCTTATATTGTTTTTCAGTAGTTTGTAATGCTTGAAAATGCCTTAAAATCAACGATTTTTGCTAATACCTGTTACTGTCTGTCTGAGTTTGAGTAGAGCTACAAGTCTTGGAACCCGCTAAACAAGCGGCTTCCGAGACTTTTTCTTTGCACTGCTACTAATTTGCTACTAATAGCAACTACTCTTTTTTATCGTTTTCAGTTGGTTGTCATTAACTTTAATAGCAAGAAATCCTGATGACTGCTGGATTTCTTCTATATGATCTTTCTTTGTGGCATCTGGATGATTTTCCCTGATGCGGTATTTGGTGGTACTAACGCAGGTCCAAACTGAGGTCGGATTGTTACATCTGAGCCGTTGCTCTGAGTCTGAGGTACTTCACAGGTTATACCTGCTGCTTCAAGCAAAGGGTTATCAGATGGTGGCTCAGGTGTTGGCAAATCTGTTGCCTGCAATGATTCCAGACTATGCACAAGTTCCTGCTGTTTATGTGGAAACAGATGGGAGTATGTGTTAAGTGTTGTGGATACTTTTTCATGTCCAAGCCTGTCTGCTAACATCAGGGCATCACAGCCCTGATTAATAAGTAAGCTGGCGTGCGAATGCCTGATATCGTGGATTCGTATCTTCTTTACACCTGTGTTTTTACAACCTCTTATCATCTCGTGTGAGAGATATGATTTTGTTACCGGGAACAGCCTTTCATCTGCGTCAAGCATATATCTTGACTGGATATAGTCTGATAGCTCCTGGCAGAGAAAATCCGGAATCGGAATCTTTCGCTTACTTTTTCTTGTTTTAGGTGATGTAAATACATCTTTTCCTCCTATCCGCTGATATGTTCTGTTGATGGATATTAGCTTGTTATCAAAGTCAATATCAGTAGGTGAGATAGAGCAAGCAATTCACCTTCACGCATACCTGTCCAGTACAGGACTTCAAAACAGATATATGATAATGGCTTGTCTTTTACGCCCTCACGGAAAGCAATATATTCATCGTAAGTCCAGTAATCCATTTCCTCAGCCTTTGCTTTTCCAATGGTACCTGCCTTGCCGCAGGGATTGGTGTTGAGATCATAGAACCGCTTGGCATAATTGATGATACTGTTAAGCTCCGTATTAATCTTTTTCAGATAGGTCTGGGAGTAATTATTAGGCGAACTCATAAGCTTCGCCTGCCATCTTCGTACATCAGAGGCTTTGATTTCATTTATTGGCTTGTTATCGAAAAATGGAAGAATATGCGTCTGTAGTACCGTCTTTTTTGTCAGAAGAGTTGACTGCTTAAGTCTTGCAGCCATATCCTCCATATAAATTTCATAAAGGTTTTGAAATGTCATGTCAGGATTGGCAGACTGCTTTTCCAGAAAGTCCCTTTCAAATCCTAAAGCTTCCTTTTTGGTGGCGAAGCCTCTTTTCCACTTCTGTTTCTTGATTCCCTGCCAGTTCGTGTAATAGAACTTGGCGAACCATTTACCAGTTTTTTCATCTTTGTAAGCTGGCATAAATATCATCTCCTTTTTGTAAAATTGTTGTGCAATCATCAAAAGGCTATGATATAATCTACTTGTTCAGGGTGATTATAAAGCCTTCGGGTCAATCACTTACATAGCTTCGGTTATTCCTTTTGCGAGAAGGAGTGTGCCGGAGCTTTTTCTTTACTAAAGGTGTAAGCCTGCAATTATTCAGTTTTTGAATCAGCTTCATTATCCAGTCTGGAATTCTTATAATATGCTAACATATCTGATTTCCATGAATCAAACTTTTCTTTTGAAAGCTTTCCTGTCTGAAGCATATTCTTCTTTGTTATCCAGTTTTCCATAAAGAGACAGAAGTCTGCATCATATTTTCCATCACCTTTGCCGTTAACCTTGATCCCGGCAGTCCATTCAGGATTTTCAGGAGGTTTGGTATTGGTAAGCTCAAATGAAAAATCAGTAAGTTCAGTTATGGCAAAGAGAACGTTGATTACATCTGACATAGTGTGGAATTCATATGCCGGATATTCAGCGGTCGTATTATCTTTTAGTATTAGTAACTTTTGCAAATAAAAGCTCCTGCCATGGAACATTTAATTGATTTGCAATCTGTTTTAAAACATCTATCTTTAATAGTATTTCACCAGATTCATATTTCTGGATAGTACGTTCTGATTTACCAAGCCGCTGTGCAAACTCCTTTTGCGTGATTTTCTGTGCCTTGCGCTGCTTCTGTATTGCCTTTCCGATTTCCTCAGAAGAAGACATAGTAAGTTTAATGGAATCAGAGAAAGCCATTCTGTTCACCCTCCTTTATATGAAATAGTCCGTTGTAAAGATGCGTATCAGATTGATATTAAATGAAATACGTATCAGTAAGTGACTTATTTATGATTGTACGATTACTTTATCATAAACAAAAACGAATTGCAAGTGCGTAATTATAAAAAGTTCTATTGACAAATTCTGAAAAGGATATTAAGATAAACACGAACTATAAATACGGATTAAGTAAAGAACAGGATAGCTGCTTTGTGAAAACACGTATTTAAAATAACAATTTATGAAAGGAGGAGCTGCATGAAGGGTATAAAGGAAGCATTCATAGATGCAGGTGAGATAAGCTAGATGCTTGGTAACGGGATGACAAAGGCATATGCAATTATAAAGGAATATAATGCAGAGCTTGAGGCAAAAGGTTATTTCACCATGCGGGGCAAATGTCCAAGGAAGTACTTTGAACAGAAAATCTATGGTTACGAAGATTATTACAATCCGGATTATGAGCCGCAGCGTAACCGGAGCAAGGTTGCAGAAGAAATGGATTATGAAACTGCAGTTGGGGATTTTGTGATAAGTGAACAGGATGAAGTGGATATACCGCCTGAAACAAATGAGATGCCGGAAGATGGTGCTGAGATAGCAGAAAATGTAATATCGGATGCGGATGCAATGGCAAAAGAGATAACTGAATAGGCGAAACCAATGTGGGGGCAAAAAGTGCCGTCAAAATGCAAAAGTGGGGGCAAAAAGCGCCGCCAAAACAGCAAAGTGACGGCAAAAAGCGCCACCACTCAGATAAGCGAGAAAAAAGCCATGGTGGCGGAAAGTGCCATCAAAATGGAAAAGTGGTGGCGGAAAACGCCACTAAAACAGTAAAGTGATGGCAAAAAGTGCCACCATATCAGTAATTGTGGTGGTACATTAACCACCACATATTATATACAGGGTGCAGGTGCTCCTGCCAAGACGGAAAATTATGTAAACGCTGATGCGTTTATATTTTTTCGGGAAAAGGTCCGACCTTTTCCGCATCTTGCAAAACCAGTGGACACTATTTTAAGAAAGGATGGAAAAAGCAATGGTACAGATAAAAAGAGATTGGTTTGATACAGCATTAGAAAAACTACGAAAGGGGAGAAACACGCGTATGGCAGATGGAAAGAGAAGATACAAGTCTGACAGGAAAGATTATAAGATATCGGTAAAGCTGTCAGAGAAAGATATGGATATTCTGAAAGCGGCACTTAAACGAACCGGAATGACAGCAAGTGCCTATATAAGAGAATTGATCCGGACAGGCGGCAACATTGATACAAGTTATCCAGAGGACAGGGCAAGAGTAATCCGTGTTATTTGCCGGTATTGCAAATAATATTAATCAGGCAGTAAAGCTTGGTAATTCACAGGGAAAGTTATATTACAGCGATATTGACAAGCTGCAGAGCAGTCTGGATGATATAAAGAAAACATCGGGGAGGTGCTGGAAGAATGGCGATTACAAAGATCCTAAATATCATGGAATCGGAAGGCAGAAATCCGGCATCACACCTGAAGAATGCTTTGGAATATATTCAGAATCCAGATAAGACAGAAGAATGTGTATTGGTGGGCGGTATTAACTGCCTGCCGGACACAGCATTTGAGCAGATGGAAGAGACGAAAAATATATTTCATAAAACAGGTAAAAGGCAGGGCTATCATGTGATCATATCATTTTCACCGGAAGAAGAAAAAGTGACGGCAGAGCAGGCAATGTATGTGCTGGAGCACTTTGAAAGGATGTGCTTGGTAATGATTATGAGGCTGTGTATGCGGTTCATACTGACAGGGAGCATATGCACGGGCATCTGATCTGGAATAGTGTCAGTATGACAACTGGCAAGAAGTATAATTCACCTAAAGGCAATTGGAAGAATCATCTGCAGCCGATTACAAATAAATATTGTGATGAGCTTGGACTTTCCATAATGCCGGCAGAGTACAGTAGGAACCCGAAGAATATCAGCAGGGACAAGTGGGAAAGAGAAATGTCCATGAAGGATATTATACTTCGTGATGCTAAGATGTGTGCGTATGCAGCCGGAAATGTGGATCATTTTAAATATCTGATGAAACGGTTGGGATATGTATTCAAGAAAGATGCGTGGATGGAAGTGCAGGCACCGGGATTTCGGTATTATCATAAGCTGGCAAAGCTGGACGAGATGTTTTCAGAGGAGACGTTAAGGCATCATGTGGATATGCCTTGGATGGCAAAGCCTTACTTTTATTCGTCGGATATCATGGGATTGCACAGAGCGAAGCTGTCACCATATCAGAAGAAGTTTTATGCAAAGCTATACAGATTAAGGATTGTAGAGCAGAAGCGTTTTGAGGTTGGTGGAGCAAAGTATACAGAGGATTTGAAAAGGTTTCATCAGTTACAGGACGAATATCTGCTACTTGTAAATAATGACATCAAAAGTGTTGTGGAGCTTGTGGATTTCATAGGTGAGCAGAAAGAAAAGATTCAGCAGATTGAGGACAGACAGAAGGAGATATACAGAGAGCTCAAGCCGGAAACAGTATTAAGAATGAAGAGCAGTACCGGGAATATCAGATATGGCATGTGGAAGTGCAGGAAGAACTGGATGAACTGAAGCAGGAGAAAAAGGATATTAAGAGACAGATACAGCTTGCTGATGGCATTATAAAAGAAGATTTGTATACGGCTTATTATGCGGTGTCTGGGAAAGAAGAAATCGTTGCAGACAGGGATATTGAGATACCGGGGATGGAAAAGGAGGCTGTGTCAGAGAAAGATGTGGCTGTTGAGCCGGGGACGAATGTTGAGGTAATGAATCCAGACAATAATCAGAATGATACGTCTGTAATGCCAGATATTCGTAATGTGTCTGATGTAAATACGGCAAGAATGGATGAAGATATTACTGATGTAACAGGTAAAAGTGAATTTATGGAATCTGAAGAAAAAGTGTCTGTGGACAAAGCTGGATGGAAACGAAATGTATGAGGAATTCCAGAGAATTTATGATGAGAGTGTTGGTAGAGATGTTGGTAAAGATAAAGCAGAAGATAAGATGTGGAATAGGGGCAGAGGAAGGTAATTCCTCTGCCTCTTCCAGTTATGTATTAGATAGAAAAATATTGATTCACAAATCGAAATATTGGCTATTGAAGGAAGTATAGAAAGTCGCGAGAACGTGCGAAAAAATATTGAGAAAACATTAGATATATGGTATGATGTGATATAGAATTGTTTGAATGAAATTTTATATGGAGGATTAGCAATGGCAGTATCATATAAGCGATTGTGGATAAAATTAGCCGAAAAAGAAATGAGCAGAGCGGATTTGAGAAAAAAAGCAGAAATAGCACCTAATACCATGACAAAGCTTGGAAAAAATGAATATGTTGCTATGCCTATTTTAGATAAAATATGTAAAACATTAGGGACGGATTATGGCGAGATTATGGAGTATGTTCCGGATAAAGAAGAATCAACGGGTGACAGGTAGCGAGTACGGATTATGGGACAAGCAGTTTAATAAGATATGTTATGTAGTTTGGTTTAAATCCGTTTTTTGAGAAAGGGGCACTTTGTATGGATATATTTGAAGGTCTTTCAGAAAGACAGAGAGAAGCGGTTGAAACAATAGACGATGATT
>SCPN01000466.1_pt1 | contig 30305 bp, 50 predicted proteins | sample 6106831 | NCBI WGS metagenome assembly SCPN01 (sample SAMN10720447, study PRJNA508395) | human gut metagenome | isolation source: Participant 1, 0 month
GCTTTTTTTCATCTTGTTTGGTACAAGTACTAATGTTTTTCCAGATCTTGTTGTCAATATTCCTTTTTCACCGCAAATGTTTTATTTGCTTTTGGACAACTTTGAATGTTTTACCTGATTGCTCTTTACAAATGCTGTGCTGTCTATTTCTGTTCATCATATTTTGAAAATGTTACTTTAGATAATGCACTGCATTTTGCAAAAGTATATGCTGGTACACTTGCTGTCTGTTCTGGAATCACGACACTTTTAGTTTTTCATACCACTAAATGTTGCTATCTCCAACTGATTTACTGTACCTGAATTGTCTGTTTGAATGGTCTGTTTGTTCTTCATCATTTGACAGATCTCCATAACAGTTATGCCATGGTTCAATGGTATTCCAAACAGATTTTGATAAGCATCCCTCATCCTCAGCTTTATTATATAATTCTTTTCCAAACCTACTCTGGTAAGCCTTTTGCCCGATTAATCTCTTTTGGCAATGTTAATTTTGTGGATCTTTTGCTTAGTTTAATCTGATAGATCCAGCTTCTTTACCATCTTCTGTCAAATATGCAGAATACTTGATACCGTTTTCTCTCTTTCGTGACTGATTTACTTGTGTTCCATTTGGTTGCTGCAAGCCACATTGTTCGTGAGTGTGAATGCACTGATTGTTGCTGTTAGCAATGCGGTCAAACATAATAGCTTTTTTCATTTCACATTCCTCCTTGTTTATAAATTGTATTTATTGTTCTTTTTATATTATATTACTCTTAATATAATTATCTACTAATATTTATCATACCATAATGTTTAATAACATTTTCATCTGTAATTTTGACTTGTGTTGTATATTTGAATATTGGCATTCTATAATATTTGTTTGCATCTATCATCTACATAATAATCTCCATCTGTATCTCCTGCAGCATGAAAATCATGGCAAACCGCAACATCACTACGTTTTCCTTGTATCTATATAAATTATTTCTTGTTCTATTCTATAAGCCATTGTAAATCTGAACGCTAGAATCATCTGTTCTATAACTTCCATCCTATGCGATAGCTTTCCAACCGTTTTGATATATAAAATGTAGAATGAGCAAACGCATCTGTCGCTGTATGCATTGCTGCTAAACACAAATGCTTGTTTTGCATTACTATAATTTTAAAGAAGCTCTTTGTAAATTTAGCATCATTGATCGAAATTTTGAATAACCTGTATCCGTTAATCCAGGAATATCTGCCTTGGACACAGCTGTATATGTTTTTCCTTTTCCATATTCATTTCCTATTTTGATCATAAAGGATAGCTTGCTAAATACCACTTTCTTCTTATTCCGCATGTTCTCTGATATAATCCATGAAAATCAGGATTTCTCTGTCATTCCTTTTACTCCTGAATCATCACTGTCTGCATATATTGCTCCTTTTTTCATTGCTGGAATATTTACACCATTGTCAGTTAAATATTTCTGTGTCCCATGCTGACCATGTTCCAGAAACTTTATTCTCATCAGAGGAATTATTATAAGTTTTAATTGTTTTGTATTATCCTTTAGTTCAATATCCTGTCCCTGTTCATATTGTTCTTCTGTGTTTTGTATATTGCTTCTCTGCATATTCATAGTCGATCAGTCCATTTCCATAGGATTCTTTATCTCCCAGATTTCTTGCACTTTCTTCTAATAGATCTTTGATAAAATCTTTTGATTTATTTGTATCTTTCTGCCAGAAGACTTGTTGCATTCAACAACATGAGGAACTGCCATACTTGTTCCAGATGTAAACCATTTTTTCACCAAATGCACCTGTTGCTCTTACTGCTTCTCCTGTACTACATCAACTTCTTTTCCTGTAGAACTGAAATCGCTTACTCCGCTTTTAGAATCTATAGAACCTACTGCTACAAATATTTTAAATGCTGCTGGATATTCAACATTATCCGTTCCATTCTCTCCTTGATTTCCTGCTGCTGCGATTACTAAGATTCCTTTGTATCTGCTTCCATCAATTGCCTGTTTTGCTTCACTGGTTTGTTCCAAAACTGATGCTGATAATATTTACTCTCTTATCAATTGCCCAGTAAATTCTTCTACGACTCTGCTGATTGGTGCCTGTTTATTTTCATCCAGAATCCTTTGCTGAATATAATTCAACATTTTTATTGATTCCTTTTACTTTTCCATTATTGCTGACAATTGCTTTTGTAATGGAAGTTCCATGATTGAACCGTCTTCAAACATTGAGAAAAATTCATTATCATCTTCTATTAAATTCACTTTCTTTTACGTTTAAGTCCCTCTTGATAATCAATTCCTGAGTCTAATAATGCTACTTTTACCTTTTCATCTGTTGCAGTATCCTTTGCTTTATCTACATGAATACTTTTAGATTCCATTCACTGTCTGTTCCCCTGATCTTTTGCTGCTGTTGTAATTTCTCTGTTTCCGATGCATTGACCATTGTATTCTTTTCTACAGATACAACTTTTGATCTTTGTTTACGATATCAGCTTCTTTATTGTCATTTTTATACCAATACATTCTCATCTTTTAGAAGATCTGTATTTTGTTCTTGAGTATCTATCATTGTATTGTATTTGCTTTCTACTGTTTTCATAGATTTTTTATCTTTGTTACAATAATATATTGCTTTCTCTCTGACTTGCCGAAACATCTGCTGGCTGATATCCAGACATTGTCATCCCTGCCACCATCATTGCTACTAATGCTGTGGCTGTGTATTTTCTAAACTTTCTCATGTGTCCTCCTATACTGTAGTAAAATCTTGATTTTCTGATGTATTTTGCTATAATATAAGAATCCATGTGATACGTGTATCTGTATATTATACAGATTGTAGAAGATCATGTCTTTTGTATTACATGGATTTTCAATTGTTCATATGACATCACCTCCTTCAAACTGTATATATTTATAATCATTTACTATACATTCCAACTATCACGAACGGTACTATCAGATTTATTTTCAACAAAAAATCTATATTGTCCTGTTTCCTTTACAACAAACGTGTAACCGTTCTTGTAGATGATGTTTCAATATATGTCTTGTATGTTCCTCTAATTCCTACTCGCACTTTTTATGTGGACTAACCTGTACATTAATTTTCACTTTTCACCTTTTTTTCTTAAAAATTCTGGTCCACTTTCATTATTGTTGGTTTTAATTGTCCAGTCTATTTTTGATGTAACAGAATATAAGCTTCAATTTCACCACATTCATTCCTCTGTAATTCCTTGAATCTACAATATTTTCTGAATAATATATTTTTCATTACCTTCTCTCATTTGCATATACCATAGAATTTGTTGCCATTACTAATACACACTAATAATATTGTTTTTATTTTCATCTAATTATTCCTCCCTCATCTTTCTCATGTACAGAATACGCTCCTGCAAAAGTAACTTTGTCCTTACTTTTGTTTTCCATATATACAACTGGTAATATCCATTCTTGTTAATTTTAAATATATGATCAAATTGCTGCCCTTTTCTACATACTGTTCCTTTGATCATTCTCCAACATCCCTATTTCTACCTCTCTGTTTCCTCATGATCATCTCTCTGTTTCTACACTAATCGTTATATTTATATTATCCCCTTTTGTAAATAAAAGCTCTTCGTCTGTGCCTCTTTGTTGCGACGGAACATCCCAAACTATAGGTTCCATTGTTCCTGGCTTTAATGTTTCTTTTTAGTTACTATTTTTTATTCTGATTATATTTTCTTTGTTTTCGATATAATCTTTTTGTTAACAATAACTTCCGCTTCTTTACTTGCTGTTTTATTTGCTACCCATTCATATCCATTCGCAAACCTTTGGTTGATGCAACAGTAACCGAACTAAGCGTAATCACTAACATTCCCTATTATTACTGTAACAGTTCTTCTTAATGGTTTCTTTCCAAGTATATTTCCATCTCTGCATTCTCACTACAAGCAATTGTAAGGCCTTCACATAATCCAACCATATATGCATTGTTGTTTCTCTCTTCCACTGCAATTTGTATAATCGTTGAAAATATTCCTTCATACTGCTAATATATCGACTAACTTCTATGTCACAATGTGTTTCTCTCCATTGGTCTATCTGATATAATATATCTTCTTAAACAAGGATGGAACCAATACATACAATGAATAATATTTTCTAATAACTTCCACAGCAAATCCTTATGTTTGTGATGTGTTAATCTGTGGTATAATATGTATTTCAATTCTTTTCCTATAAACCTTGTTTGGCAGCAATATCTTTGCTTTTAAAACTCCATACGCCATTGTATTTTTATCTGATCTAATATGACAACTTGAATGTTTCTTTTACTCCTATCTTTTGCTATAACTGACTTCTCTCTTGGATTTGATCATCCGTTTTCCTCTTTCATTTTCATTGCCTGATATATATTTATATATGGACAAACAAACTTTATGATCTTGATCATAAATATCACAAACCAGATACACATCAAAAAATTAGTTGTAAACACAATTAATTTTGTATTATAAAAATCAATCCATACATTCCTATTTTTCTATTTTCTTTATATACATAAAAAGAAAAATGGTATTACAAAATGATAAAATCACTATTTTCCATATGAAATATTAATATCAACATAACCACATTTTTCAAATAAATTTTCCTACAACTTTCCAAAAGAGATACATGATTGTTCCAAGAAATGTTGCTAATATTATCCATGCAAAACTCTGTATTACTATCCTATTTAAAATCAAAACCATCTAAAATGCCTTCAATTCTTCTGTATCATCTTTCAATATTCCCACTTGATTGCACTTAATAATTTTTGGCTGGAGCCATCAAACCACTCTTCTATTTCTCCTGCTTTTTCCTTTTTATAACTTTCTTTGTCGATGATTACATTGATATATGCTCTCTTTTCTTACTTCTACTTTGAGATATCCTTTTTCTTCTAAACGAAAGAGATATGTTCGGATGCTCGTCTCTTATATTCTTTTATCATATTTTTCTTCAATTCTTTTCCTAACTGCAAAACGGCATTTCTTTTCCATAATTCCAAATACATTTCATGATCATTTCTTTCTACACTTGTTAATTGTTCCATTTGTTTCCTCGCTTTATATCATTTCATAAACTATTTCTTTAGTTAATGTTATGATAACATTGTATATCTGCATTTGTCAACTTAAGTTTTAATCGTTACTGTGTAACGCCAGACAAATCTGTGTCCTCTTTGTAAGCAATCCAGAAATCTTCCCATGCTTTTTTCCTAAATAAAAAAAGATGCCATTGTAGTTTTGGCATCTTCTTTTTCCATATATCTCTTTGTTATTATTGTTTTCTATGTTAAAATGTATGCAGATTATTCCACTTTAATCCATCTCTGTCTTTTGCCCATTTAATGTATGTCTCTTTGCTTTTGGTACATAGACTTTTATTAAAGATTGAAGAGATTCATTTCCTTTAAATTTGCTCGATCACTGGTGGTTTTGTTCCGTGGAAATATACGGTAGCACTGTTCCAAAGAACATCCAATCTTCTACGACTTTCTACAGATTTTGAATATGTACCTGATTCTTCGTGCCAATCTTGCCCATCACAGAAACTGTATCATCAATCACTTTTACTTTGGATGGAATTGTGATCTCTTTGTCTTAACAAGCACTGCTGTTAATGTTCCATTGATTTTACGATAGATGCAGTTATTTGCCATCTTGTAAGTCTTATTTTTACTGCTTGCTTTACTTTTGTAATCTTCTTGCTTTCTAATGCTTTGGCCCTGATCTCTTTTTACTGACTTTGGAATTACAATACTTGTTGCTGCCTGAGATCCATTTAGAGCATTTGCTTTGATTTCTTTTACAGATGATGGAATTGTGTGTTTTTCATCTTGTTTGGTACAAGTACTAATGTTTTTCCAGATCTTGTTGTCAACATTCTTTTTCACCGCAAATGTTTTATTTGCTTTTGGACAACTGAATGTTTTACCTGATTGCTCTTTACAAATGCTGTGCTGTCTATTTCTGTTCATATTTTTGAAAATGTTACTTTAGATAATGCACTGCATTTTGCAAAAGTATATGCTGGTACACTTGCTGTCTGTTCTGGAATCACGACACTTTTAGTTTTTCATACCACTAAATGTTACATTCCAACTGATTTACTGTACTGTACCTGGAATTGCTACTGTTTCAATGGTCTGTTTGTTCTTATCATCATTTGACAGATCTCCATAACAGTTATGCTATGGTTCAATGGTATCTCCAAACAGATTTTGATAAGCATCCCTCATCCTCACCTTTATTATATAATTCTTTCCAAATCCTACTCTGGTAAGTTTTGCCTGATTAATCTCTTTGGCAATGTTAATTTTGTGATCTTTTGCTTAATTTAATCTGATAGATCCAGCTTTCCTTCTTCTGCTGTCAAATATGCAGAATACTTGATACCATTTCTCTTCTTTCGTGACTGATTTACTTGTGTTCCATTTGTTGCTGTTTCACATTGTTCGTGAGTGTGATTGTAATTGATCGTTGCTGTTAGCAGAGGATAAAACATAGTAATCTTTTTTTCATTTGATTGTCCCTCCTTGTTTATAAATATATTTATTGCTTTCTCTTATATTATACAATTATTTAATATAATTATCTACCAATATTTATTATCCCATAACATTTAACCTAAATTATTCTCCTTTACTTACTTCTTATTTATTCTACTTAACCACTCACATTCACTTTTATATTTTATTCCTGATGTAATGTAATTTTACCGTGATCGTTGTTTTCCCTTCTTAACTCCCTTGATATTTCCGTATTTAGATACAGCTGCTATTTTTTGTTTGATGTTGTAAATTTTAAAAATAGATGGATCAAGATATCCCTTTTCCAATTTTTGGCATAGAAAATCTTTGTTTGAATCTTTGCTTCTTTCCTTTCAGTGTTACTTTCTTGTGTATTTGCACGAATCTTTGTAATCTCTGCCTGCCTTATAAGATGTTTCTCTTGATGTTTCTTTTTTTGTTGTGTTTCGTTCGTGCACAAACAGCACCACCTGTTTTTGATCTTTTTAAATATGATGGTTTTTAATTTTACATCTTTATCGAATGCAGAAGCTCCTATTTTTACAACAGAATCAGGGATTATCACTGATTTTAATGATGTAATGACAAAAGCAACTCTTCAATATTTTTCAAATTGTTTGGTAATTTTATTGTTTCTAATGCTGTACAATTTGTAAAACGCTCCATCTCCAATTGTTATATTTTCCAAATGTTACTTTCTTTTAAATTTTTACATGTGTCCAAATGTACTCATCTATCACTTTCACTCTTGATCTGAATGATCACATTTTCTATACTGCTATTTGAACACTCTGGGATTATTTTTATTCTCTTTGAAAATGTAAGGTTCTTTAGATATTTTAAATTTTGCTAAACTTAACTCCTGCTTTTTCCACTCCTAGATGGCATAACATATGTTTCTTTTGATTTTTTGATTTTGATAAGCAACCAGTTCTTTTTATCCTTTGTGTAAAGAATCCCATCTTCTGACTGATATGCAGCATTATCTTTACTGTCTGAATTTCTTCCAGTGTTGTAATCTGATTTAGTCCTGCTCTCTTTGTATCTTTCGGATGCAATATTTTTTGACAATGTAATACTTTTAATTTTGACTTTTTGCCAAATCCATCTTGAATGATTTAACTTCAATTCCATTGATCTGATCTGGAATTGTAATTTTTCCTCGCTTCCTTTATAATCTGTTAATAAAATATACTGCTTTTCCTTCCTGTGTTCTACTTGATAAGTATAAGCTTCTTTGCACTGCTTGAGCTGCATACACGCTGGTAAGTGATGGTATCCAGTTGTCATGGATGAGGTTACAAGCATAATGCCTATAATTGGAATCATAATTTCTTCTTAGTCATATAATTTTTCCTGCAATTTTACTTCATCATAGATTTTCTGTTTCACATTAAAAACGCTTTTTGAATAGAGTAGATGCATGCACGATCACTTTTAGATTTATCGCTGATTCCAAAATATACATAATCTCCTTTCAACTGAATACCTTCTGCTTCTGCGCTACTTCCAAAATTACTATGGCTGCAGATACATTCACTAAGCCTGAATGTACTTTGATCAAAAGACTCGTTGCAAATCTCGGTTAAAACGTATGCAAATCATGCCATTCCAAACCGTCTCTGTCTTTGCCCATTTAATGTATGTCTTCTTTGCTTCTTTGGTACATAGACACTATTATAAATTGGCAAGGCCGTAAATTCATTTCCGTCATATTGACTCTCTATCACTGGTGGCTTTCATTCCATGAAAATATATAGTTGCATCTCCATAAACATCCAATATTCCACTACTTTCTTTACAGATTTCGGAATATGAACTTCATTTCTTGTACCTATTATTTTTCCCATGACTGAAACTGTATCATCAATTACTTTTATTTTAGATGGAATATTTATTTTCTTTGTCTTTACTAATACTGCCACCAATAAACCATCTTGATTTTACGGTAAATACAATTATGTTTCATCTTATAAACCTTATTTTTGCTGCTTAAACTGATTTTTGTAATCTCTTTGCCTCAAGTGCTTTTTTCTATTTTCTTCACTGACTTTGGAATTATAATACTTGTCGCTTGTGATCCATTTAAGGCCTTTTTCTAATAATCTTACGCAAGATGGAATCGTAATCTTTTTTCATCTCCATTTGGTAATGAGTACCAAAGTTTTTCCTGATTTTGTTGTTAAAATTCCCTCTCACTGCAAATGTTTGGTTTGACTTTGACAGTAAAATGTTTTAACCTTTTATTACTATGTAAAATGCATTGTTTGAAATAGATTTTATATTTTGCAAATGTAATCTTAGTCAATGATGCATTTCTGCAAATGCATAAGCTGGTGCCTTTGTGATTTGTTTTGAATCTCAAGTTTTTAAGTTTTGTCATTCCTGTAAATGTAGCAGCTTCTATCTGATTTACTGTATTTGGAAATACAATTTGTTGAATTGCTCTTTTATTTTTATCATCGTTTGATAATGTTCCATAACATCCATGCCATGGCTCAATCGTATCTCCAAAAATATTTTCATAAGAATCGTGTCCTTCTCCGTATAATTCTTCCCCTGTACCCTACTCTTGTTAGTTCTGCTTGATTAATTTCTTCTAGGCAGCTTCAATTTCGTTAACTTTCTACTTAATTTTATCCGATAAATCCAGCTTCTTTCCATCTTCTGTCAAATATGCAGAATACTTGATACCGTTTTCTTTCGTGACTGATTTACTTGTGTTCCATTTGGTTGCTGCTTTCACATTGTTCGTGAGTGTGACTGCACTAATCGTTGCTGTTAGCAGAGTGGATAAAACATAGTAATCTTTTCATTTGATTGTCCCTCCTTCTTTATAAAATATATTTATTGCTTCATTGATATAATTTTATTTCATCATAGATTTTCTGTCATTCCTGTAACACCTGAATCATCTTTATCTAGATAATTTAAATACTTATTTTCATTATATTTCTAATCAGTTATTTGTCAATAACTATTTTAATTTAAAATTCTTTATTTTTAAATATTTGAAATAATGTTATATTTTAGTAAAGAGTAGATGCCAAATGACATCTACCCTTTTACTTTATATCTCTAACAAGTCTTCCGATTTACATCCTAAAACTTTCCCAATCTTCAATACATCAATTGCTCTTGTGTGATTAATATTTCGTTTTTGCTCAAATAATTGAATCTGTCTCAGTGCAACACCGGACAAATCTGCAAGTTCTCTTTGTGACAATCCTGCAATTTTACGTAAACGTTTTAAATTTGTTTCTGTATAATATTGATCCCATTTTTCATTGATTGCTTCTACGAATTTCATAATATCCATTTCATGATACACGGAATACATTTTAGAAGATCTTCTATCGTTACTACTTTGTATATCTTCATAAACGGTCTGCTGTATACCATTGATAATACGCCAATGCCCAGCCAACCCAATATTCTGCGGATTTGTCCAAATACATTTCATCTGAATTTCTTCCATTATAAGTCCTGCTGATCTTATTACTTCTTTTTCTATTTCACAGCCATTTTTCCTGCTATATATGTTGGATTTCCTTCTTGAAATTGTCTGATACATCGGATACTAAAACATTTTATAAAACTCGTCAATAAATCCTATATTCATTTACTGCATAGTCTAACATATCTCCTAGAATTCTTTTGTGCTGTTAGCAAATAGTCCTCAGAATAAGCGTGCATCTCCATTTTTATTTCCTCTTATTTTTATTATATCGCAAGTGCGATACTTCCTCAACAAAATTAATATTTTCACTCTCCAATCCCAAAACTGCAATAAAATCTCCATCTTCAATCGATCCACATGATCCTCCCAATCAATCTTCACCAGATCATTCACTTTATCAATTCTCTTTCTTATCATATTAATATGCACATACATCTTCTCCGCGGTCACTGTAGTTCATGTTGTTTTCCAGATAAATCTTTAATGTCTTTAACAACTCAATATTCTTTCTTCTTCCATCAACTCCCGATATTTCCTTAACATCTCTTTTTAACTCATTCTCAGGAATCTCAATCCATGTTAAAGGTCCTAACATTTCGTATTCCCAGATATCCTTTCAGGGAAGATAATGCTTCCCATCTTTAATACTTTCTGGCATTTCTTGACGCATTCTCTGACTTCTAACAGTGTCTTTTCTTCCTGACAGATTCCAAATTCCAATTTCATATCGGCAAATTTTAATCCGATGTATCTCTGGAATTCTTTTAATAGTTCCGTTGTTGTGTCTTTGGTCCAGGGTGTGCTGTTGTGGATCTTTTTCTGCTTCTAATAAGATCGCCATCATTTTCATCCAGAAAGGCAATCTTTCCGATCTTCCCTAACTTGCTTTGCTGGAAGGCTTCCAAAATGTGTTTCTTTCATGCGTGTTGTATCCTTCATTGCATTGGGAAATACAAATGTATTGATAAGCTGTATTTACGGAAATTCCTTGGATATTTGCCTGATAAAAGAGTTTCTTGGCATCTTTTCTGTGTAATCGAGGGCTAAATGAATGAAGTTCTCAACCGATATTTCCATATTTTCTGCGATCATAATCTGTTCATAGACTCCTTTGCAATGTTAAAATGCGATACGGATGGCAAATTCATCGTAATCGATAAATTCTCTGGATTCCATTACGACAAAATATGCCTGTACGATATCTTCCATGACGATCGGAATAATGATCCAGCTGACACGTGGTCCTTCTAAATTGCCAGGATTGATCAGGCGGATCCTTGCCATATTGATGTAATCGCATAAGGTATGTTTCGTATAGGGCATTGATGGTTCCCAATAATCGCTTTCGGATAATCCGAAGGATTCTGTGATTCGTTTAAAATCCGGGGAACTGTAGTAGCTTCTTCAAGATCATAGATAAATGCCGGAAATTTCATCTCGACTTCTACGGCTCTTAGAATCTTATTGATCTTCTGGACTTTGTAGGATTGATCCGATACTTGCAGATGATTATTGCTGTGGACTTTGAATCTTCGGATCGTTCGGTTCATCACTGCGGTATTGATCTGACTCATCAATTCCATCCATGGAACAGAAAATGGCATACTGATCAGTGGAATCTCGTATTGGTCGAACAAATCTATTAATCGCTGTGGTATCTCGTCAAGATAGCGGCCTCGTTTGATCATCATGGCAGAGGTTCCCTGCATGCTTCCTGACTTAAATGCTTCTTCGAGGCAGTCTGGTTCCTGAGCTAATACATATCCTGAGGAAAGGACCAGCTCTTTCCTTTTGCTCCAGCGCAGGGCATCAGGTGCTTCAAGGAGGGTTGTTCCCTGAATCTCTTGTGTAAGCCTGATTTCCTGCGATCACGTGATAGTCTTTAAAGTATTCTAGTGTCAGTAGTTCCTTGACAGCGATTCCCATTCTTTATTTCCTCCATTTTTATCGTGTTTTTTCTATAAATCATTCATCTTCTATCAAACATCCATATATATAAGAAAAAATCCGATCCCTACTGCTCATAGGAACCGATGCTTCTTTGCATATCGATCATTCTTCATACATCGTGTGTATGGTTCTTTATTTCGTTCCCTAAATTCTTTTGTAATCTCTAAGACCTGTGGTTGTGTAAAGAGATCATATACGATTCCTGCTGCCACTTTAGATGCATATAAGGCTCCTTTATCTCCGATGGAAGTCCCTCCGCTTGCGGTTGCCTGCCATGTGTGTGGAGAGCATCCGATCGGCCAGCATGCAGTTGTAAACAGACAGGTTGGCATGATCCTGCTGACATCTCCTGTATCAGAAGATGCACTTAGTTCTGCTTCTTTCCATTTATCTCTTTGGCGAAACACCTAAGATCATTGCTTCATCATAAACTTTGTGAAGATTTTTCCTTGCTCTATGATACCTTGTTCCACGGTTTTCTGCAACTCTTTGCAAATCGTAGTTCTTCTTTGTGTATTTGGGTCCATCTGTTTCAATCAGGTTCGCATATGCAAGGTCTGCAAATGCTTCGTTTGTGGATAACTCACAGCATCCACATCCCATTTCAATATCCACTGTCGTCTCTGTCATCATCGCTGCACCTTGGGCTACTTTCTTTAAGCGTTCCATTGTGCTTTGACATCCTTCATATGTGGTGCTCTGACAAAATACCATGCACTTGCTTGGTCTGGCACGATATTGTGCAAATCCACCGCTGTCTGTAGAATAATGAATTCTTGTGCGGTCAATGACATGTTCTCTTAAATAGTTTGCTCCAACACTCATTAATTCCACGGCGTCTAAAGCACTTCTTCCCTGTTCCGGAGCAAATGCTGCATGTGATGATACTCCATGGAAATAAAAATGTGCAGATGCATTCGCAAGATATGCTTGATCATGTGCCATGTTTGTATCAGATGGATGCCAGCTCACTGCTGCATCACATCCATCAAACATATGATGATATGCCATCTTTACCTTTCCACTTAACAGTTCTTCTTCTGGGCATCCATAGAATCTGACTGTTCCTTTTGTTTCCTTTTCTAAGAAACGTTTGATCGCAATGACTGCAGTTGTAGCCGCGGCACCTAACATATGGTGCCCACATCCGTGTCCGACACCATCTTCGGATACCATTTCTTTTTTAATATCTGCTTTTTGTGATAATCCAGGGAGTGCATCGTATTCTCCAAGAATTGCGATGACTGGTTTCCCTTTTCCGTATTCTGCAATAAACGCATGTTCTAAATGTTCATTGTTCTCAATCGTGAATCCTTCTTCACTCAAGATTTTTCTTAAGAAATTGGCAGATTCTCTTTCATTTCCAGATAATTCTGGGTGATTCCATAAAGTATGACAGTTTCCTGACACAACGGCTCTAACCCTTGCACTTCATCATAAACGTCCTGTTTGATCATTTTATCCCCTGCTTTCTATTCCTTTGTTGTATTCTTTAATGTCGCCATTCCAACAGCAATACTTACGAAGACACATCCTAAGGTTCCAAGCCAGTTGGATGCCCCTGGCAACCAGTTAAAATATCCCATTCCGATCATAAAATATAAGATGATCGCAAATACAACCATGATGACGCTGTGTTTTTTCATTTTCATTCCAAATTGTACTAATAAAGCTCCAAATGCTGGCAGCAAGTAGTTTAATGCGGCTTTGATCGTATCTGGAAGCATGGATAATACAGAAGTTCCAAGAATTGCTCCAATTGTAAGAACAGATACGTTGATCACGATAGATACTGCCATTCCAAGGGTTGCAACAACAGATCCTTTTTCTGTTCCTGGTTCTACATCTGCTGCCACCTGTGCCATACTTGCACATGGGATTCTCATGTTAGAGATATTTCCTTATAAGAATGCCATATAAGTTCCAGCGGCTCCGACGACTGGAAAGTAAGAAATCGGTTCTACAAACCATAACACTCCAAAGGCACTGGCTCCGCTGATAAATGCGGTTAATAATGCAGCTGGTTTTGGTAAGATTCCATAGACAACAGCTAATACAAGTGCTGGAGTAAAGGAAAGAAGAACTCCAAGGTATCCTGTGATCTTACCGATCTTATTGACTTGTGGTACATATTCTTTATTATAATAATCCTGATTGTTCATCGTATCTGCCTCCTGCTTAACCTGATGCTGTAATGATCATGGCTCCAAGAATTGTGATCGTCAGAGACCATTCTTTAACCATCCGATCTCTTTTATTTGCAACTTTGGTAAGTACAAACATGATCACGGCTCCAAGCACACATGCTAAGGCATTCTTCCATGCTCCGCTCATTGTGATCTGGTCTGCTTTCATCATCATAGAGTAAAATGGTTTGGATAAATGGCTTGCACACATTGCTGAGAATACACCGATGATCGCACAAGAAGCAATAGTTGTCAGTGTTCCTGTATTTCCTCTGGAAACTTTCTTTCGATCTTATCCATCTTATTTGCAGAGAATGTTGCGAATAACGCCCATCCGATAGAGCAAAGGATCATGGTCCAGACTGCCATTCCTAAAGCTTCTGGTGTTAATGTGTCCGTTCCAAGCTGTACCCCGACAGCGGATGTTCCAAGTCCTGCTGCGATAGATTCAAACATAACGGAACCAATCATAGATAATCTCATCCATCCGATTGGTCCCCTACAGATACTAACAGAGAAAGCATCGCACTTAATACAACGATGGATGGTCCAATTGATGTTACCGCACTGCTTTTCATTGCTTTTTTCATCTGTTTATCGTTAAGTCCTAGTTTCTTTCCTGATTTGTAAGCACCCTTGCGAATAAGACTGCCTGTAAGATGACAAATGCCACTGGAAGTGCAAGCCACATTGGAATACTATTTGCGATTTTCATTGCGTCCATATTTTTATCCTCCTTATCGGTCCGTGTGTTTTGTATGCAATTATATTACCTGTTTTGTTGGTGAAATGATATGAAAAATTTTTCACTTTTAATATGGCATCTTTGTTTTCGAAGATTTTATGATTATTTTCTTTGTATAGTGAAGATTTTTCACTTTATTAAATTAATAAAAGAAAAGCTACCATTTTCTCTTAATATCTAAGATATAAGTGTGTCATGTCTTTATTTTACTTTTTAATAACATCAGTGCTTTCTTTTCAATCCTGCTTACATAGGATCTTGAAATATGAAGTTTTTGCTACTTCTTTTGTGTCGTTGGTTCTCTTCCATAAAGTCCATAACGCATGATCAGTGTTTTCTTCTCCTTATTCATCTCCATTTTCTAATTCTTCATAGATTCTTTTGATATTTTCTTTCTGCTCGATCTTTTGATCAAATCCGTTTCCTGTGTTCCTAGAATATCTAACAGATGGATCTCGTTTCCTTCTTTATCTATCCCGATTGGCTCATAAAGGGATGTGTTCTTTGATGTTTTCTTTTCCTGACGAAGCATCATCAATAATTCATTTTCAATGCATCTTGCAGCATACGTGACAAGCCGGTGGCCTTTGCTGATATCATACGTATTGATCGCTTTGATCAGCCCGATCACACCGATCGAGATCATATCTTTTTCCTGTCCAGATTATGATATTTCTTTACGATATGTGCAACCAAACGAAGGTTGTGTTCCACTAACAAATTTCTCGCATTCATGTCTCCTGGCGGCTTAGGATCAGATAATGACGTTCTTCCTCTGGTAATAAAGGTTGTAAAATTTGCAAAAAAGCACCTTCTAAGCCTTTTATCATACTATGATACTTTGCTTAGAAAAGTGCTTTTCCATTTCTATTCTGAAGTTTTGCCGATCTTATCTTAATTCTCTTCTTCGACTTCTTCTCTTCTTCGAAGCAGATATCCTTCTTTGATCTCTTCTCCAAAATCAACATAGATCATCTGTTTTGGGTGTGGGGCGGATTCCATTGGTCTTCCGTCTTCATCTTCGATCGCTTTCACTATAACTTCTTTGTTTGTTCCGTCTGGGATCATAACTTCGATCGTCTCTCCGACAGAGAATTTATTCTTCTGTTCTAAGAGTGCATATCCTTTGTCATTATGTCCCTGAACGATTCCGATGTATGTGCAGTTCTTAATATACGTATTGCTGTCATATATCTGCGAAGTTTCGTCTGTCTTTCCAAAATAGAATCCTGTTGTAAACTGACGGTATGTGCATTTTGCGATCTCTTCTTTGTAGTAATCCATATTTGCTCTGTATTTTCTACGGATTCCTTGCAGTCATCGATCGCTTTTCTGTAAGTTCTTGCAACCGTTGCTACATAAAGAGCTGTCTTCATACGTCCTTCGATCTTCAAGCTGTCGATTCCCGCATCTAAGATCTGATCGATATATTCGATCATATTCAAGTCTTTGGAGTTGAAAATATAGGTTCCCCGCTCATTCTCATAAACCGGCATATACTCGCCTGGTCTTGTCTGTTCCATCACAGAGTATTTCCATCTGCAAGGATGTGTGCATTATCCGCTGTTTGCATTTCTTCCTGTAAAGTAGTTACTTAGCAGGCATCTTCCGGAATGAGAGATACACATAGCACCATGAATAAATGATTCGATTTCCATATCATCTGGGATATGAGCACGGATATCTTTGATCTCTTCCAGAAATAATTCTCTTGCAGATACGACACGGCTCGCTCCCTGATCATACCAGAACTTGTATGTTGCATAGTTGGTACTGTTTGCCTGTGTACTGATGTGGCGGTCAATATCTGGACAAACTTCTTTGCGATCATAAAACTCCAGGATCTGAGATGATCAATGCATCTGGTTTGATTTCTTTAATTCTTCAAAATATTTGCGGATTCCTTCTAAATCTTCGTTGTGTGCCACGATATTAGCAGTGATATAAACTTTCACTCCGTGTTTATGTGCAAATTCAATTCCTTCTTTAACATCTTCCATGGAGAAATTCTTTGCTTTGGCACGTAGTCCATACATCTCTCCACCGATATATACGGCATCTGCTCCATATAACACAGCAACTTTTAATACTTCCAAGTTACTTGCCGGAATTAATAATTCAACGTCTCTCATTACTTTCTCCCATCTTGATACTGATTGCTACGCCATCACCTACCGGAAGGATCGTTGTCTCTAACTGTGGGTGATTCTTGATCGTATATAATAGTCTCTCATTCGTTTATGAATGGTGCGGTCTCTTCGCTCGATCGCATAACGTGATCTGGCAACGTCTCCGTCTTGAAGTACGTTATCTGAAACCAGCACACCTTCTGGTGCCAGAAGTCTTAGTACATCATCAAGGAAATGAATATACTGTCCTTTGGCTGCATCTACAAAAATAAGGTCAAAACTTCCATCAAGTCCTTTTAAGATCTCGATCGCATCTCCTTCTAGTAAGGTGATCTGTTCTTCTTTTCCCTGATTTTTGATGTTCTCTTTTGCTTTCTTGATTCTTTTTTCATTTCGCTCAATCGTGATGATCGTTCCGCCTTCCGGCTGGTAACTGTTCATATAAAGAGAAGAAAATCCCACTGCTGCTCCGACTTCTAAGATCTTCATCGGTTTCTTTAAAAGGGACCAGAGTCCTTAAGAGTTCCTTCGTCTCTGGTTTGACGATCGGAACATGATTGACTCTGGCCTCTGATTCAATATGGCTTAAATCGTTCTTCTCTTCTTTCATCAATGAGCGGATATATTCTGTGATATTTAAATCCACTATCATTGTATGATCTCCTCTGATACATGATCTCCGCATAAAATACCCATAATGTCATCCATTCCCTGAGACTGTGTAAATTCATATGTCCCTGAAATAAACGACTTATCTTTGTATTTTGAGAAATATTTGCGGATCACAAATCTAGTCTTTCCATAGATCAGCTTCTTTGAAACAAGGGTTTCGGCAACTTTCTCATCTGACTCATTCTGTGTAACAATGACCGTTACTTTCTTATGGCTTTGTGCATTATATGGCTGATTCGAAAATGTCTGTTCTGCCACAAAATACGCCCCATAGAAAATACAGAAGATCGCACAGATTAAAAATACTCTGCTTAATGTCCTAAAAAACAGTTGCCATCCTTCGGAATGAAAAAACTTCTTCTCTTCTGAAAGACTCATCTTAAACCTCTGTAATGATCGGCAGGATCATTGGATTACGCTTTGTCTTCTTCCAAATGTAATTACTAAGCTCGTCTTTGATCTTCGTCTTGATCCTTGCCCAGTCTGTGATATTACGTTCTAAGCATTCCTCTACCGCATCTCTTGCAACATCTCTTGCACCTTCCATCAAAGATTCTGATTCTCTGACATATACAAATCCACGAGATACGATATCTGGACCTGCCAGGATCATATTGCCATGTTTCTGCAGAGTAACTGTTGCAATGATCAATCCATTCTGAGACAGTAACTTACGGTCATTCAATACGATGTTACCAACATCTCCGACACCAAGTCCATCAACGAGGATTCCTCCTGCCTGTACTTTTCCAGCGATCTTTCCTTGTCTCTTATTGAGCTCCAGAACATCACCTTCTGCCAGTACAAATGCATTCTCCTTTGGAATTCCCATCTCGATGGCAAGTTCACGATGACGCATCAGGTGACGATATTCTCCATGAACAGGGATTGCATACTTCGGCTTCGTCAGTGCATAAATAAGTCTTAATTCTTCACGGCATGCATGACCGGAAACATGTGTATCTTCAAATACGATCTGTGCACCTTTTAATGCCAGCTCATTCATGATCTTTGAGATGTTCTTCTCATTTCCTGGAATTGGACTTGAGCTGAATATGATCGTATCACTTGGTACGATGGATACTTTTCTGTGAGTTGAGTTTGCCATACGGGATAATGCTGCCATTGTCTCCCTGGCTTCCCGTTGTGATTAAAACAATCTGATCGTCAGGATAATTCTTAATCTGATCAGTTTCTATTAATGTGTTCTTTGGAATCTTGATGTATCCTAATTCTGACGCTGTCGCAATGATATTTACCATGCTTCGTCCTTCTACTGCAACTTTTCTTCCGTACTTATGTGCAGAATTGATGATATGCTGTACACGATCCACGTTCGATGCAAATGTTGCAATGATCATACGTCCTTTTAAATGTTCTGCGAACAGATTGTCCAGACGTTTTCCTACATTCTTCTCTGATGGTGTATAGCCTTGTCGTTCTACATTCGTACTATCTGCCATCAATGCCAGAACTCCCTTACTTCCAAGTTCTGCGAATCTTGCAAGATCGATCGCTTCCCCAAATAATGGCGTATGGTCGATCTTAAAGTCACCTGTATGCACGATCACACCTGCTGGTGTTGTGATTGCAAGTGCTGCTGCATCTGCAATACTGTGATTTGTCTTAATAAATTCTACATTAAAGATTCCAAGTTTTACTTTGTCACCATGTGTCACAACATGGCGCTCCACGTTATTTAAAATACCGTGCTCTTTTAATTTGTTCTCTATCAATGCCATGGTAAGTTTTGTCGCATAGATCGGTACGTTCAATTCCTTCTCGAAATAAGGAATCGCTCCAATATGGTCCTCATGACCATGAGTGATAACCAGTCCACGAATCTTGCTTGCATTGTCCTTTAAATATGTGATATCTGGAATAACTAAATCAATTCCTAACATATCCTCATCTGGGAACGCAAGTCCACAGTCCACGATCAAAATCTGGTTATTGCATTCAAATGCTGTGATGTTCATTCCGATCTGTTCCAGTCCGCCCAGAGGAATGATCTTTACTGAGCTAGGCTTTCTTCTAGGCATTGGTCTTCTTCCCCTTGCCTGATAATTATTCTTATTGTATGATTTCTTGTTATCATTTGCATAATAATTATTTCGTTTTGGTCTTGCCTGCTGTCTTACTTGATTGTCTTTCAACTTTCTTCCTCCATATCTACGTAGGTCTGACAATCCATTGTTTTAAACACTCTTATATATTTTATAAACTCACTTTAAGTCCATCTAACAGTGCGTTAAAAATATCTGAGATCATATCCAGTTCTTTATCGTCCTCAACGATCTCATAGGATACATAGTCATCCTCTAACTGCACTTCTTTCATGATCAATACAACGCTCTCATCTTCACTCGATGCTTCGCAGTCTTCTACCAAAAGGTAAGTCTGACCTGCGATCGTTGTCTGTTCTATGACATTAAATTCGATTTCCTGTCCATCGTCATCCAGAAAAAGAATCTTGCTGTCTTTCTTGCTCATTGTCTGTTCCTCCTATAGGGAATCTAAATATCCCTGTAAAATCATAGACGCCGCGATCTGGTCGATCACTTTCTTTCTGTTTTCGCGTCTTACACCGCTTTCCATCAGAACTTTCTCTGATGCTACTGTTGTCAGTCGCTCATCCCACAAGATCACTTCTAATCCTGTCCGACGCACTAAGGCATCGCGGAAAGATAAAGTATCTTCTCCGCGCTCACCTACTGTATTATTCATATTCTTTGGGAGACCTAAAACAATCTTCTCAACATCATATTCTTTCACAAGTTCTTCGATCCTTGCGTAAGTCTTTCTTAACTTATTCGCATCTTTCCTTGTAATCGTCTCTAATGGCTGTGCTGTAATATGAAGCTCATCACTTAACGCCACTCCGACTGTCTTCGTCCCATAATCTAACCCTAATATCCTTCTCATAATACCACGGTCTCTACTTTAATCTTGTCTCAATATAGTTCTCAAGCAGTGCTTCAATGATATCGTCACGCTCGACTTTATTGATGATGCTTCTTGCATTGTTGTGACTGGTAATGTATGTTGGATCTCCAGACATAATATATCCTACCATCTGATTGACAGGGTTATATCCTTTCTCCTGGTGCCTTATATACACGCCTAAGATCATGTGTACATCCAGTTCCTCTCTAACAACGGAAAAATGTTGTGTTGATTATTATCCATAATTATCACGTCCCTTTCATTTATTAACCATTTTAATATAAAATGTATGAAATAGCAATGGAAATCATAAAATTTCACATCTGTTTAACACTCTGCCAATACATATCCATCATCTAAGATCTGTCTTAGCTTTACTTTCACGATCTTATTTTCCAATGGTTCTTCACTGTAAAGTGCAACTTTTATATACTCCTTTGTATGCCCTGTATAATAATGATCTTTTCCATGCATCTTTTCTTCGATCAGTACTTCTTTGACCATCCCTAACTGTTTTGTCTCAAATTCCTTCTGGTGTTGTTTTGACATTTCTAATAAGACATTACTTCGTTTCGCCTTTAATCTGATCATTGATCTGTGGCTTCATATCTGCTGCCTTCGTTCCTTTCGAATGGAATATTTGAACACATGCATTTCATAGAGATCGATTTCTTCTAAAAATTTTCTTGTCTCTTCAAATTCTTCTTCTGTCTCTCCAGGAAAACCTACGATAATATCTGTTGTCAATGCCGGATATTGGAAATGTTCACGAATTGCCTTACATTTCTCTCTGATATCTTGTGTTGTATACTTACGGTTCATTCGTTTTAGGACAGAATCACATCCACTCTGCAGGGACAGATGGAAATGTGGGCAAAAACTTTCCATCTTAGAAAGGCGGTCCAATGTATCCTTTGTGATAAATCCAGGTTCCAGAGATCCCAAACGGATTCTCTTAACTTCGGGATCTTGCGATCTCTTCTAACAGATCGATCAGTGTAACATCTCCCAAATCTTCTTCCATACGATGTAACATGAATTCCTGTGATCACAAATTCCTGACATCCATGTTTTGTCAGATTCGTGATCTCTTCTAACACTTCTTCCATCTTACGGCTTCTGACTCTTCCTCTTGCATAAGGGATAATGCAGTAAGAACAAAACTGATTGCATCCATCTTGTACTTTAATATATGCTCTGGTATGTTCTTTTAACTGTTCTACATGCAAAGATTCATATTCCTGATCATGCGCAATATCAATAACTTCGATCGATTCTGCGGCTGATTCCTTCTCTCCCATATGCTCTTCTAAAATATGGATCAAGTCTTTCTTTTTATTATTCCCAATGATCAAATCAATATTTGTATCTTTTGATAATTCTTCTTTTCCAACTTGAGCATAACATCCAACTGCTACTACAACAACGTCTGGATTCTTCTTCTTTGCGCGGTGAAGCATCTGTCTTGATTTACGTTCTGCCATATTTGTCACAGAACATGTATTCACAATGTAGATATCTGCCGCTTCTTTCGGATCGACCATCGTAACACCTGCTTCCTTAAGCATCCCATACATGGCGTCCGTTTCATATTGATTTACTTTGCAGCCAAGAGTTACGATGGCCGCTCTTTTCCTTGTAAATTCATACGATTCCTTTCTTGTTGACTTTTATGGCAAATACGAGTACACTATCCTTGTTAATTGGAAGGAGTATTATCCCATGTATGATGCATTGATCAAACTAAATTCCATCAAAGACCTATACTCGTTTGTCGATATCCTTGACAAGCATTCTGGCACGTTTGAGATCGTTGCCAATGACTATGTCGTGGATGCCAAATCACTGATGAGTATGCTAAGCCTCGATCTTCGAAACCTTTAGAGCTTTCGTTTGATTCTGATGAGGCTTCTGTTATACTGTCTCAGCTTCAGCCATTTATTTTACGTGAATGATCTCTGTAGAATCAATGGCTTCTTTCATTAAATCATCAATCACATCTTCCAGATGTTCTTCTGATTTCTTAATTCTCTTTAAATTACCCTTTGTAACTGGATGTTTTGCAACAAAGATCGTACAGCAGTTTCAAATGGCTGAATGGATGTCTCAAATGTTCCGATCTTCTCTCAGCAATATCTACGATCTCCTGTTTATCCATACCGATACATGGTCTGAATACTGGCATATTACATACTTCATTTGTGATTGCAAGGTTATGGATCGTCTGGCTTGCTACCTGTCCGATACTTTCACCAGTGATCAGTGCAAGGCTTCCACCTTCATTTGCAAAATGTTCCGCGATCTTCATCATATATCTTCTCATAATGATCGTTAATTCTTCATGAGGGCATTTCTCATAGATCGCTAACTGAATGTCTGTAAAGTTTACAACATGTAAATTGATCGGTCCTGCATATTTTGCAACGATCTTCGCAAGATCTATAACCTTCTGTTTTGCTCTCTCGCTGGTGTATGGCGGCGCATGGAAATATGTTGCATCGATGTGTACTCCACGTTTTGCGATCATATATCCTGCAACTGGACTGTCGATTCCTCCGGATAATAAAAGCATCGCTTTTCCATTGGTTCCGACTGGCATTCCACCTGGTCCTTTGATTTCCTGAGAATAGATATAGATATATTTTCTCACTTCGATATTCACCATTACCTGTGGATGGTGCACATCTACTTTGATCCCTTCAAATGCATCTAGTAACTGCCACCGATTTCCATATTGATCGCCATGGAATCAAGAGGGAACTGTTTATCTCCTCTTCTTGCATGAACCTTGAATGTAAAATCCTTGACTGGATACTGTTCATCAATAAATTTGATAACTGTCTCTGTCAAATGTTCCATATCTTTGTTTTCTTCGATGACCATTGGACAGATTCCAACGATTCCAAAGACTCTCTGCAGTGCTTCCACAGCTTCATCATAATCGAACTCATCCTGTGCTTCGACAAACATACGTCCAGATTCTTTTCTTACTTTAAAATCCCCAACGGGTGCCATTGCATGGCGGATCTGTTTCATTAATGCGTCTTCAAACATATAACGGTTCTTACCTTTGATGGCAATCTCACCGTATTTGATCAAAAATGCGGTTACTTTCTATAGTATTCCTCCTTTATTTTATTACTGTTTCTTTTCTTGTGGTCTTTATTTTCTTACAAATCTTCGAAGCATTGGTACTAATTCTTTTAATGCTTTGATCGTTTCATCAACTTCTTCTTTTGTATTCTCAATTGAGAAACTGAAACGAAGTGTTCCATCTTTAAATTCATCACTTAATGCGATCGCATTTAATGTTCCACTGACTGCCTGTTTTTGTTCGATGAACATGCGGATCCTGAAGATACATAGATTTCTCTGTCTCCAAGGCATGTAACAGTACTTCACTTCTTAACTTCTTAAAGCTGATACTTGCCACGTGTGGTGCTTTTCCAGAATTGTCTTTGATATCCTCAATCTCTTTGATCCTTTCCTGAAAATATTCTTTGACTTCACGGATCTTCTCAGCATTTTCATAGTTTTTACCGATCATCTTTTCACATGCGACAGCTAATCCTACGATTCCTGGTACATTTTCCGTTCCAGAACGCATTCCTCTGCTGTCCGCCTCCGAAAATGATCGGAGAGATCTTCGTTCCTTCCTTTGATATATAAAATCCGATTCCTTTTGGTCCATGGATCTTATGACCACTTGTGGATAATAAGTCAATTCCCATATTCTTTGAACGATCGGAAGTTTTCCATATGCCTGAATCGCATCAACATGGAAAATCGTATTCGGATTCTTTGCTTTGATGATCTTTGCGATCTCTTCAATTGGTTCAATGGCTCCAATCTCGTTATTTACCATCATGCAGGATACAAGGATCGTATCTTCTCGGATACTTTCTAACTGATCAAGATCTACGATTCCTTCTGAATCTACATCAAGATATGTCACTTCATATCCTTCTTCTTCCAGATGATACATTGGTTCATATACAGAAGCATGTTCTACCTTTGTCGTAATAATGTGCTTTCCTTTGCGGCGATTTGCCATTGCTGTTCCAATGATCGCTGTATTGTTTGATTCTGTTCCCCCAGATGTAAATAAGATTTCTTTGGGTTTTGCTCTTAATGTCTTCGCAATTAATTCTTGTGCAGCTTTTACTTTATTCTCTGCTTCAATACCTTTCATATGTTTTGCAGATGGATTCCCATATGTGACCTGCATTGCATCCTGCATTGCTTCTACAACTTCTGGAAATGCAGGTTGTCGCTGCATTATCAAAATAAATCATGTCACTTTCTCCGTTACTGAAAACTTATAAAAAGTTATAAACCTTTATGTTCCATTCCTACTTCATCGAGTATGCTTTTGTAATGAATCAATTCATGTACTACTCACAAGTTCTTGTACTCTCCATAGGCGTAAATTCCTGACTAACGAATCAGTACATATCTGTGATAACTTGAATGTGTTATGCCACAGATTTCAAAACATTTTCTCCATATATTTTCAGATTTAAAGCTGCCTGATAATCTCTATCAATTACATTTCCGCATTCACATTTATAAATACGGTCTGACAACTTTAAATCTTTTTTGATCTGTTCCACAACAACTACATAATTTAGAACTTGGAAAAATCGATCTGCAATGATCACCTGAATATTGTTCCACTTAGATTTATATTCCATCTGCCGCCTAAATTCATAAAATCCCTGTTGTTGAACTGCTTTGGATAAATGTCTGTTTTCATCATTCCCTTTACATTTAGATCTTCGATACAGATAAAACTTGGTTCTCGTTTTACGATCTCTGATGTTATATGATGTAAAATGATCATGACGGATATTGGTCAGTCTATGATTTAATATTAATAAAAGTTTTTCCTTTTGATCACATTCTTCGTTTTACAGTATTCCTTTCCTTGTTTATTGTTCTCGTATGAACGAGAGATGCTACGCTGTAATCTGCGTTTTGTTTCTCTAGTTTCTTAACTTTTTCGTTTTATTGATGTTCTTATATTTATTGCCATCAGAACATATCGCTAAATCTTTGATCCCTAAATCAATCCCTATCCATCATTGGAGGGAACGGTAACAGAGTCTTCGTATTCAATGCCTACTGTGATCCACCAGTTGATCCCATCATATCTAATACGGGGATTACTATAGTTACAATCCGTAGGTATCCGATTCTTTCCGCAAGTCTGATCCAGTTTATCTTTTGCTTATTCTTCTTTTTAGAAGCAGCAAAACCCTCAATTTTACATGCGTATCTGAAAATTGGCTCTTTACATTATCCTGATAAAAGATGGTATAGAAAATTTTCGGCTTTTGAATTTAGGAAACTTTGAACATCCTTTGAAAATCTCTTATATGCATGACAAGCATCTTTGATCGCTTGTTTTGTTACATTATTTGAAACTTCATTTAACCAGGAATATTCCTCTGTTTTCTTTAATTGTGTAAATTCTTTTCTCAGATCACTATCCGATAGGAACTTACCACCATTTTATAGTTTTCTTTTCTCTTCCTAACGCCCAGTTATAAGCGAATCTGGCAGTATTGGCATATCGAAAGTTTTGTATTCTGTTTATTATTTGGGATCAGCATGACTCGAATTGTTTTATCATCTTCTTCACCACCATCATCTATCAGTTCTTTTACAAGTTTTCTTGCTTTGTTTGCACGCTTACCTTGTAATTTACAACTGAATCCAGAAATTATTTGCACTAAATCTTCAACAAGTGTTTGCCCTGTGCAGTAAGATACAATTTCATATTCTCTATTTGTCATTTCCAGATCATCTTTTTGTTTATTGCTTGAAACCCTACAATAACCTATTACGATTCTATCTAAATTAGGTTTTATATTCATGACTTGATTTAACTGTTCGTGCGAATAATATCTATATCCATTCCCAGAAGTATGATGTGGATGAAGTTTTCCATTTTTATCCCAATTCCTTAATGTTTGAGCCGATACACCTAATATTTTTGAAAATTTATTGATAGAATAATATTTACTCATAAACAAATCCTCCATATAATATTTATAATTTATTCTACCAATAAAAATTTATAAAATCCAAACATATTTATAATTTTATAAGATTATTTTAAAAATTAAACACCCTCTATTCTTCTATCGTAAACATCAAAATAGATAAAACTGTCATTCCTGCTGTCTCAGTTCTTAAGATACGTTTTCCAAGGCTCATTGTCTGACCACCTGCTGCCTTAAGCTGTTCGATCTCTTCCTTTTCAAACCGCCTTCTGGTCCGATGATGATCCCGATCGATTTCTTCCCTTTTGCCTGGCTGATCAGTTCTTTGGATGCCTGCATTCCTTTTGCCTCTTCATATGGAACAAGCATGAATTCTGTATCTTGTACTTCTTCTAAAATATCTTTGAAATTTCTCACTTCACGAACTTCTGGAATGATCCCTCGTTTTGCCTGTTTTGCTGCGCTTAATGCGATCGTATTCCAACGGCTTACCTTCTTTGCTGCCTTCTTCGCATCAAGTTTCACAACACAACGTTTCATGGCAACTGGAACGATCTCTGCCACTCCAAGTTCCACCGCTTTTTGAACGATCATCTCCATCTTATCGCCTTTTGGCAGTCCCTGATACAGCGTGATCTTTACTGGGAGTTCTGTTTCCATGCCATGAACATCTTCGATCTTCGCAAGGATCGTATCGTCCGTCCATTCCAAAAGGCTGCATTCATATTCTAAATCTGATCCGTTACTTAAATAAACTTTATCTCCTGTTTTCATGCGGAGAACGTTCTTAATATGATTGACATCACTTCCACAAATCTCGATCATTCCGTCATGAATCTGTTCTTCTTTTATAAAAAAACGGTACATCTCTTACCTCATCTTCGCTGTCATAGAAACCCAGTCTTTCATTCTTCTTGTCTCAATGACATCAAATCCATATGCATTTAATTTGTCTGCGATTTCTTTTTCTTTTGTATCAATGATACCAGAGATTACAAAAACACCATCTTCTGCCAAAAACTGATCTACGATCTCGATCAGTGGTGAGATAACATCTGCTAAAATATTAGCAACAACAACCGGATAACATTTTGATCCTAAGGATGCTGCAAACTCTTTATCATCTAAAACATTTCCCTGATATACTTCAAACTGATCTTTGCTGATATGGTTTACTTCAAAGTTCTCCTCAGAAGCTGAGATCGCATGTGGATCGATATCTGTAAGAACCGCATGACCTGCCCCAAGTTTCAGTCCGATGATCGACAAAATTCCACTTCCGCATCCAACATCCAAAATCTTTGTATCTTCCTTAATATATGGTTTCATTCCTTCAATACAAAGTTTTGTTGTCTCATGAGAACCTGTTCCAAATGCTGTTCCCGGATCGATCTCTACAACGATCATATCTTCTGTCTGGTCTTCTAATGTCTCCCATGTTGGTTTGATCACGATCTGTTCATCCAGACGGATCGGTTTAAAGAATTTCTTCCAGTTATTGACCCAGTCTTCTTCTTTCGTCTTATCAAATGAAATTGTTCCAGCACCGATATCCATAAATCCACGAAGTCTTTCAAGCATTGCCTGAATCTGCATTGTAATGTGCTCTAAATTTTCATTGTCATCAAAATAACAGCTGATCTTTGCTTTTCCATCGTCTGGTGCGATATCATCTGGCAATAGATCCACATACATGACTTTCATCTCTTCTTCTGTCAATGATACATGGTCTTCAACTTCCACACCAGTTGCACCAAGTTCTGTAAGTTCATAACTGATCATGTCTTCTGCTGATGTCAATGTATCAATTGTAATTTTATTCCATCCCATGACACTGTATTTCCTTTCTCTTTCTATCTTATATTTCTATTTCGTATTCATAACATATCAATTAATTAGTGTATCATACAAAAAGCTGGAATACAAGAAAAAAGAGAATCCCGTCATCTTTCGGAACTCTCTTTTATGATCCATCTATGCTTCTAAGATCTTTCCATCAATGGAAATTGTGTGAACCTGCCATGGAAGGAATTTGCCAGAATCCTGAATCGCTTTCTTCGCCGCATTTTCCAACCCGCCACAGCAAGGAACTTCCATTCTAACGATCGTTACACTCTTAATGTCATTGTTCGCAATAATCTGTGTCAGTTTCTCACTATAATCTCCTTCATCAAGTTTTGGACAGCCGATCAATGTCACTTTATTTTTTGATAAATTCCTGATGAAAATTCCCATAAGCATACGCTGTACAATCTGCCGCGATCAATAGATTCGCATCCTTAAAATATGGGGCATTAACAGGTACTAATTTAATCTGCACCGGCCACTGAGACAGCTGAGAAGATACAGTTGCTGTCTGCTCTATCGCACCTCTTCTGCCTTATGATCCATGATCTTCATTCTTGTTCCAGGACACCCGTGGAATACCGGCTTTTCTTCTATTTTATTTTTTGCTGTCATTTCAGCTTTCTTCTTCATGTTTGCTTCTACCGCTTCTCTGTCATACGCAGCTGCCTCACGCTCTACAGAAACTGATCGCTCCTGTTGGACAATTTGGCAGACAATCTCCCAGGCCGTCACAATAATCATCTCTTAATAATTTTGCCTTTCCATCAACTATCCGATCGCATCTTCGTGACATGCATCTGCACAGTCCACATCCATTACATTTATCTTCATCAATTTCAATAATTCTACGAATCATATCTATTCTCCTTTCTTGATCTCATATTCTTTACTGTATCGTTAGTATAATAGATATGATTTGGAAATCCGTTGTTTTACAACATTTTTAAAATTTTTTAAAATTGAAAGCAGAAGGCACTCCATAAACCTTCTGCACTTTCGGTTTGTTTATTATTCAGATATATGCCAACAAAGAGACGTATTCTTCCTGACTATCCGACGAAACAACACTCCATATTCTCTTCGTAAAATCTGTTATACATCTGTCGCATCAAAGGAATCAGTTTATAAAGTGGTTCCGTCTTTACGATGGTTAACTTCATCTTTGATCATCTCTTTGATGATCGCTTCTTTTACCTCTCTTAGAGTACCATATACTCCAACTTTTTCCAATACTTTTTGCAATTTTCTTTATTCTTTTGCGCGTTTTAGTAATACAAAATCTCCATAATACTTTTTATATAATAATTTTCTTTCATTCTTATCATTTTAAAGTTCTCCTTTTCACATACTGTGTTTAAAATCATTGAACGATTTTAAAAACCTTCTTGAACTGATTATTGGCATTATACTCCTTTGTATACAGTATATGTTGCAAAAGAATTACTTTTATTTAAGTTTTTCTTTAATTTTTAATATATAGATTTCTATTATATCCTTATAGATATTTTTAAACTTGTATGTTGTATACAGTTCGTCCATTTTGACACTTTACAACCTACTTTCTTCTAGTTATAATATATTATAAGTGTCACTAGTATAAATTCCGTTTGTTTCTACACAAATAAACAATTTATATTCAATGACGAACCAAACAACAAGAACGGATTAAAACATATAGAAAGGACACAATTTATGAAATACAAACTAATCGCCGTTGACTTAGATGGAACTCTTATAACGACCAACTCAAGATTACTTCTGATACTTTTAAATACCATGATT
>SCPN01000447.1_pt1 | contig 30287 bp, 29 predicted proteins | sample 6106831 | NCBI WGS metagenome assembly SCPN01 (sample SAMN10720447, study PRJNA508395) | human gut metagenome | isolation source: Participant 1, 0 month
TGATAAAGCAGAACTTGCAATGCAGGTCGCAAAGACAGAGAAAAAGATTCTTGAAGACATTGATTATACAAATGGTTACAGTATTTACATAGGAATTCCGTTTTGCCCGACAACATGCCTGTATTGTTCATTTACATCGTATTCACTTGCAGCTAACAGGTCCAAAGTTGATTTGTATCTTGATGCACTTGTCAAAGAAATGAGATTTGTTGCGGACAGAATGAAAGGCAGACGTCTTGATACAGTATATTTTGGAGGCGGAACGCCGACCACTCTTGAACCTGAACAGCTTGACAGACTGCTTAATGAGCTTGAAGCAGACTTTGACATGAGTACCGTAAAGGAGCTGACTGTAGAGGCGGGAAGACCTGACAGTGTGACGGTACAGAAGCTTGAAGTGTTAAAAAAACATGGTGTTGACAGGATTTCTATAAATCCGCAGACGATGAATGACAAGACTCTTGAAATTATCGGAAGAAGACATAGTGCCACGCAGGTTGAGGAAGCATTTAAACTTGCAAGAAGCGTTGGCTTTGATAATATTAATATGGATATTATTCTTGGACTTCCGGGTGAAGGAATTAATGAACTGCGGTATACACTTGACAAAATAAAAGAGTTAAAGCCGGAGAGTCTGACTGTTCATTCGCTTGCGATAAAGAGGGCAGCCGCACTCAATATATGGCGTGAAAAATATGAAGACCTGAAGTTTGAAAACAGTGATGAAACTGTGAGTCTTGCACAAAAGTATGCCGGTGATATCGGCTGTATGCCATATTATATGTATCGTCAGAAAAATATGGCAGGAAATCTTGAAAATGTAGGTTATTCTGTTCCTGGAAAAGAATGTATTTATAATATTCTTATTATGGAGGAAAAACAGACAATAATAGCCATGGGTGCAGGTGCATCAACAAAAGCGGTATTTGATGCGGACCAACCGGGTCCGCGGATAGAGCGTGTCGAGAATGTAAAAGACCTGACAAGCTATATTTCAAGAATTGATGAAATGATTGAAAGAAAAAGAATATTTTTTGACAATAATATGTTATAATTAAATAACATGTTATAATAAATAATAATTATGTTATTTACAGGAGGAAAGTTAGTAATGGCTGAAGCAATGGTAGGCTTAAAAAGAACACATAGATGTACGGAGGTATCAGCTGCCAATGTAGGCGAGACTGTAACAGTTATGGGCTGGGTTCAGACAAGAAGAAATCTTGGCTCGCTTATATTTGTGGATTTGAGGGACAGAAGTGGCCTTTTGCAGATTGTATTTGATGAAAATTCAGTTGGAAAAGAAGGATTTGATAAAGCATATACACTTAGAAATGAATATGTTATAGCTGTAGTCGGAAAGGTTGAGAAGCGTTCAGGTGCAGTAAATGAAAATCTTAAAACAGGTGATATAGAAGTTGTTGCATCACAGCTCCGAATTCTTTCAGAATCAGAGACACCACCATTTCCAATCGAAGCTAATATCAATACGAAGGAAGATTTGAGATTAAAGTACAGATGTCTGGATTTAAGAAGACCGGATATCCAGTCAAATATTATTATGAGAAGCAAGGTTGCCACGCTTACAAGAGCATTCCTTGCCAATGAAGGATTCCTTGAGATAGAGACACCAATGCTTACAAAGAGTACACCGGAAGGAGCAAGAGATTATCTTGTACCTAGCCGTATTCATCCTGGTAAGTTCTATGCACTTCCGCAGTCACCACAGCTTTTTAAGCAGATGCTCATGTGTTCAGGTTATGACAGATATATGCAGATTGCAAGATGTTTCCGTGATGAGGATTTACGTGCAGACAGACAGCCTGAATTTACACAGATAGATATGGAGCTTTCTTTTGTTGATGTAGATGATGTTATTGATGTAAATGAAAGACTTCTTGCACATCTTTTTAAAGAGGTTCTTGGAGTTGAAGTTAAGCTTCCAATCCAGAGAATGACATGGCAGAGCATGGACAGATTCGGTTCAGATAAGCCTGATTTGAGATTTGGCATGGAGCTTAAAAATGTTACAGATATAGTTAAAAACTGTGGATTCGAGTATTTACAGGTGCTTTGAAAATGGTGGCTCAGTACGTGGTATTAATGTTAAGGGCCAGGGTGCAATGCCTCGTAAAAAGATTGATGCACTTGTTGATTTTGCAAAGGGTTATGGTGCGAAAGGACTTGCCTATATTGCTATTCATGAAGATGGAACAGTTAAATCATCATTTGCGAAGTTTATGACAGAAGAAGAAATGCAGTCACTTATCAAGGCAATGGATGGAGAAAATGGTGATTTACTTCTCTTTGCAGCAGATAAGAATAAGATTGTATGGAATGTTCTTGGTGCACTCAGAGTTGAACTTGCAGACCAGCTTGGACTTCTTGACAAGAATGAATTCAGATTCTTATGGGTAACAGAATTTCCTCAGTTTGAATGGTCTGATGAAGAGAACAGATTTGTGGCAATGCATCATCCGTTTACAATGCCTATGGATGAAGATCTTGATATGCTTGAGACTAACCCTGGTGCAGTACGTGCAAAGGCATACGATATTGTACTTAACGGTACAGAAATCGGTGGTGGTTCAGTAAGAATTCATCAGGCAGATGTACAGCAGAGAATGTTTAATGCACTTGGGTTTACAAATGAAGCGGCATATGAAAAGTTCGGATTCCTTCTTGATGCGTTCAAGTATGGTGTACCACCACACGCAGGTCTCGCATATGGTCTTGACAGACTTGTAATGATTATGGCAAAGAGAGACAGCATCCGTGATGTAATAGCATTTCCAAAGGTTAAAGATGCATCATGTCTTCTTACAAATGCACCTGATGTGGTTGATGAGAAACAGTTAAGGGAACTTTCAATAAATATAGATGTTGAAGAAGACGATAAATAAAAAGAGTTACTAAAAGTGCTGTGTTGCTGTTGCAAAAGGAAAGAGCATTAGAAAGAGGTATACGTGTATGGGAGATTTTGAAGAAAAAAATCAGGAAAGCGAAAATTTAATAACAGACGTATCATCAGAAGAAACAGCTAATGAGAATTATAACAATGATATCGACGTGACTGACGCAGAGACCGCTGTTGAACAGTATGATGAGACAGGTAATGATGTAAATGTTAACGATGATGTTATATCTGAAGATGTTCAGTCAGATGAGTCTGAATCATCTCAATCTGCTGAATCAGAAGATAATATTGATGATGATATTTTGCAGGATGATTTATCAGAAAACAGTAGTAATGATTTAACTGCCGACAGTAATGATGTCATGCAGGATTTATTTGCAGAAAATGATTTGCAGTCTGAAGAAGATAATAAAACTGCTGGTGGCAGGAAAAAGAAGAGAAAAAACAAGAATAACAAAAAAGCAAAAACGGAAAGCAAGAAAACAGAGGATTTAATGAAAAATCTTGGAAAATTCAAGCTTTCGACTGGTTTTAAAAATGGGATCTCCATAAAGTTTAAGCTTATTAGTGCATTTATAATTCCGGTACTTCTTATAGTGCTTCTTGGTGTGGTTTCGTATGAGACAGCAGCAAATGCCATAAAGTCAAGCTTCATGGAAACTTCAGTGTCAACGATACAGAAAACAGCAGATTATTATACTTTGATGTTTTCTAATATTAAGGCACTTGCAAATGATTTTGCTAATAATGCCGATGTTAAATCGTATTATTCAGGTACGCTTGCATCAGACCCGCTTAATGAGAAAAATGTTTATGATAATCTTAATACTAATCTGTCATCTACAGCACTTGGAAATAAGGCTGTAAAGGCGGTATATGTAATTGGTAAAAACGGAAAGAATATTTTTACAAGTGCCACATCAATGGATCCTACTGGTGAGTATAACAGTGTTAAGGCAGCATCAGAGGGACAGACAATTGATAAAAATAAATCAGCATGGTTTACATCAAGAGAGTACATCGACAAAAAGGGTGCAAAAGATTATTCTGTAAGCTTTGGACGTCAGCTTTCCGGTAATTCAGGAAAGGGTGTAGGTTACATATTCTATGATTTAAAGACAGATTATGTATCAGATACACTTAAAGATATTGATCTTGGTAAGAACAGCATGGTACTTCTTATTGCTCCGGATGGCGGTGAGATAGGTGCAACGGATAATGCAGACAGTAATGCAAAGTATATATCTGACAAAGAGTTTTATGAGACAGCTGTTAATGGTGAGGAAAAGAGCGGAAGCAAGTTTGTTAAATATAACGGGAAACGCCAGCTTTTCGTATATAGCGTGACAGATGACGGATTTATGGTATGTGCAATGATTCCTCAGAGTACAATTCTTGCACAGGCAAATACAATAAAATATGTTTCTGTAGGTGTTGTTATTGCATCAATTATAATTGCAATTATAATTGCCGGTTTCCTTTCTACAAATATTATCAAGGCAATCAAGCATATTATGGATAGGCTTGAAAAAGCTGCGGCTGGTGACCTTACAATAAATGTTGATGTTAAGGGGCATGATGAATTTGCAATACTCGGAAAGAGTACAAACGGCATGATTAGCAACGTAAAGAGTCTTATTGAACAGACAAAGAATATATCGGGCATGGTTGATAATTCCGTTGAAACCGTTGCACAGAATGCACAGCAGCTTCTTGATGATACACAAAAGATTACTGTTGCAATTCAGGAAATTGAACATGGTGTTGTCCAACAGGCAGAAGATTCTGAGGATTGTTTAAGACAGATGGATAATCTTTCAGATAAGATTAATCTTGTATCTGATAATTCAGACAAGATTGCACGCATTGCAGATGATACATCAAAAATCGTTGAAAGCGGAATGACATCAATACAGGAACTTAAAGGCAATGCGGAAAGTACAGTTCAGATAACAAATCAGGTTATCGAAGAAATTACAAAACTTAAAGATTCATCAAAGTCAATTGCACATATTATTGGTGCAATTAATGAAATTGCAGAGCAGACTAATCTTTTGTCTCTCAATGCTTCAATAGAAGCTGCAAGAGCCGGTGAAGCGGGAAGAGGCTTTGCTGTAGTTGCTGATGAAATCAGAAAGCTTGCAGAACAGTCTGTGGATTCTGTAAATGAAATCCGTAAGATTGTTGATGATATTAATGCAAAGACTAATGATACAGTCAATATTGCAAAGAAAGCAGAAGATGTTGTTGAAATACAGGGCGAATCTCTTCAGAATGCTGAGCATGTATTTGACAAGATTCAGGAACAGTTTACAGAACTCATAAGTAATCTTGATGAAATTACAAACGGTATTGATACAATAGCGGATGCAAAGGCACAGACAATAGATGCAATTCAGAGTATTTCAGCTGTGTCACAGGAGACTGCTGCGGCATCAGAAGAGGTAACAGAAACAGCTAACCGTCAGCTTCAGCAGGTTGAAGCACTTAATGAGGCAGCACAGAATCTTAACCAGAATTCATCAGCTTTGGCAAATGCTATTGACTTGTTTAAGATTTGATTATATTATAATAGAATATACAAAAAATTAATAATTATACGGAGGTTGCACAATGTATTCATTTGATGAAGTTTTAAATTACGACCCTGAAGTAGCGAAAGCTATGGAGGACGAACTCACAAGACAGAGAACACACATTGAGCTTATTGCATCAGAAAACCTTGTAAGTAAGGCCGTTATGGCAGCTATGGGAAGCCCGCTTACGAATAAATATGCAGAGGGTTATCCGGGAAAACGTTACTATGGCGGATGCGAATATGTGGATGTTGTTGAGACTCTTGCCATTGAGAGAGCTAAAAAGCTCTTTGGCTGTGAGTATGCAAACGTTCAGCCACACTCAGGTGCACAGGCTAACCTTGCAGCATTCTTTGCAATGGTAGAGCCGGGCGACACAGTTATGGGTATGAGCCTTGACTGTGGCGGACATCTTTCACATGGTTCACCTGTTAATATTTCAGGTAAATATTTCCACATTGTTCCTTATGGTGTAACTTCTGAAGGTTTTATAGATTATGATGAAGTGTTAAGAATTGCAAAAGAGTGTAAGCCTAAGATGATTATTGCAGGTGCAAGTGCATATGCAAGAACAATCGATTTCAAGAAGTTCAGAGAAATCTGTGATGAAGTTGGTGCTTATCTTATGGTTGATATGGCTCATATCGCAGGTCTTGTTGCAGGTGGTATGCATCCAAGCCCGATTCCTTATGCTGATGTTGTTACAACAACAACACATAAGACACTTCGCGGACCAAGAGGCGGCATGATTTTAAGTTCAGCCGAAAACGCAGATAAGTTCAAGTTCAATAAGTCAGTATTCCCTGGTATACAGGGTGGTCCTCTTATGCATGTAATTGCTGGTAAGGCTGTATGCTTAAAAGAAGCATTAGATCCAAGTTTCAAGGTATATGCAAAGAATATTGTTGATAATGCAGATGCACTTTGCAAAGGTCTTATGAACAGAGGTTTTGATATTGTTTCAGGAGGAACAGACAATCACCTTATGCTTGTAAATCTTATTAATAAGGGTGTTACAGGTAAGGAAGTTGAGAAGCTTCTTGATGCTGCAAACATCACATGTAACAAGAATACAATTCCTAACGATCCTGCATCACCTTTCGTTACAAGCGGTATCCGTCTTGGTACAGCAGCAGTAACAACAAGAGGATTCAATACAGAAGATATGGACGTTGTTGCAGAAGCAATCGCTCTTCTTGTTGATGATGTTGAAAAGAATCAGGCAAAGGCTATGGAACTTGTTAAGGGACTTACAGACAAGTATCCTCTTTATGAATAATTCAATTTCATGAATAATTAAATAAAAAATTGTATAACACATACATAACAACAAGCCGCAGGACAGATAATGTTTTGCGGCTTGTTGTTATATAATTTACGCGTGTAACGAGCCAAAGTCCGTGCACGAGACCTGGCGACTGCCGCGATAACTTGAGAAACTCGCGGAGCGTGTTTCTCATAGTTATGGCTTTGTGTTGCTCATTGTAAAGATTATGGGGATTTTGCATTAATTTGACTGAAAAATAGAGAGAATAAAATAAAAAAGGCTGTGCCTTAACGACTAAAAATTGTTAAGGCACAGCTTCTTTGTTATGTACAAAATTAATTTTACTTTGTATTATTGTTTTTCTTAACTTCTTCCTGCTTCATAGCACGAACCTTTAATGAAAGACCGAAAAGATTAATGAATCCTTCTGCGTCATGGTGGTCATAGAGGTCACCTGTCTTGAATGAAGCGATTGATTCGTTGTAGAGTGAATATGGAGAAGTTGTACCTGCTTTGATGATATTGCCCTTGTAAAGCTTGAATTTAACTTCACCTGTTACATATTCCTGAGTTTTATCAACGAAAGCCTGAACAGCTTCACGCAGAGGTGTGAACCATTTTCCTTCGTATACAATCTGTGCAAATTTATTGCCCATATCAAGTTTTAACGCTGTTGTATCTCTATCGAGAATTAATTCTTCAAGCTGCTGATGTGCTTCGTAGAGAATTGTTCCGCCTGGAGTTTCATAAACGCCACGTGATTTCATGCCTACAACACGGTTTTCTACGATATCGATAATGCCGATGCCATGTTTTGCACCGAGTCTGTTAAGTTCACGGATAATATCAGATACTTTCATCTGTTTGCCGTTGACTGATGTAGGAACACCTTTTTCAAATGTCATTGTTACATATTCAGCTTCATCAGGTGCATCTTCAGGACGATTGCCAAGAACAAGAAGATGTTTGTAATTAGGCTCGTTAGCTGGATCCTCAAGTTCAAGACCTTCATGGCTGATATGCCATAAGTTACGGTCACGGCTATAGCTTGTATCTACAGAGAATGGAAGATGTATGCCGTGCTGTCTGCAATATTCAATCTCGGCTTCACGGGAATCAAGACCCCATTTATCATTTCTCCAAGGAGCAATAATCTTAATATCAGGAGCAAGTGCTTTGATTGCAAGTTCAAAACGAATCTGGTCATTACCTTTACCTGTAGCACCGTGGCAGATAGCAACAGCTCCTTCTTTACGTGCAATTTCAACAAGCTTCTTAGCAATAAGAGGTCTTGCCATTGATGTACCAAGAAGATATTTGTTCTCATATACAGCATGTGCCTTTACAAGGAACAATATATTCGTCACAGAATTCATCTGTAATGTCTTCAATATATAACTTAGAAGCACCGCATGAAATAGCACGTTCTTCAAGTCCATCAAGTTCTTCGCCCTGTCCGCAGTCTGCACATACGCAGATAACATCGTAATCGAAATTCTCCTTTAACCATGGGATAATAGCAGTAGTATCAAGACCGCCGGAATAAGCTAAAACAACTTTTCTTTCATAAATAAATCCTCCTTTATTATTGGAAAATAATGCCGCATTTATAAATATACGACAGAAATCTGTTCTCCTCGTGTTGTGAATCTGTGTTTTATAATAATCCAATCATAATAAAAGCAATAGGCAAAATTATTTTATGCAGAAAATGTGAATAAAATACATAATTCGTGCATAAATATAAAAACATAAGAAAAAAGTTGCTATAATAAAAACATACACAAAATGCATGCAGATGCGATTGGAGGAAGTATATGATAAAAGTAGGAATTATCATCGGAGCGACAGGATATGCCGGAAATGAGATTGTAAGATTATTGCTTGGACATAAGGATGTAAAGATTGTATGGTTTGGTTCGAGAAGTTATATCGACCAGAAGTATGCAGATGTATACAGAAATATGTTTCAGCTTGTAGATGATGTCTGCATGGATGATAATATGGAAGAACTTGCCAATCAGGTTGATGTAATATTTACAGCAACTCCACAGGGATTATGTGCATCACTTGTTAATGATGACATATTAAATAAGGTAAAGATAATTGACTTGAGTGCTGATTTCAGACTTAAAGATGTAAATATTTATGAAAAATGGTATAAAATCGAGCATAAAGCTCCTCAGTACATAGATGAAGCGGTTTATGGACTCTGTGAGATTAACAGGGACAAGATTACAAAGGATACAAGAATAGTTGCTAACCCTGGATGTTATACAACTACTTCAATCCTTACACTTTATCCTATGGTAAAGGAAGGACTTATTGACCCTGATACAATTATAATTGATGCAAAGAGTGGAACTTCAGGTGCGGGAAGAGGTGCAAAGGTTGCCAATCTTTTCTGTGAAGTAAACGAGAGCATGAAAGCATATGGTGTCGGAACACACAGACATACACCTGAGATTGAAGAACAGCTCGGATATGCATGCGGAAGAGATGATTTAAAGCTTATATTTACACCGCATCTCGTTCCTATGAACAGAGGAATTCTTGTAACAGCATATGCAAATCTTAAAAAAGATGTAACAGATGATGATGTAAAGGCTGTATACGATAAATATTATAAAGATGAGTATTTTGTGAGAGTTCTGGATAAAGGTGTATGTCCTGAGACACGATGGGTTGAGGGAAGCAATTTTGTCGATATAGGATATAAGGTAGAGCCTAGAACACACAGACTCATTATGATGGGTGCTTTGGATAACCTTGTTAAAGGTGCTGCAGGTCAGGCGGTACAGAATATGAATCTTTTATTCGGACTTCCTGAAAATGAAGGACTGCAGCTTGCACCAATGTTCCCATAATAGTAGATATTTTGTGGGATTAACCGGACAGCAACGAAAAATAAATCACACAATATAAATACACCATAATAAATTCAGCGTGAGGAGATTAATCAATATGGAAATTATACAGGTGGCGTTACAGCCGCAAAGGATTTAAGGCGGCAGGTATGAATGCCGGAATCAAAAACAAGACAAAAAAGACATGGCAATGATGTTTTTCTGAAAAACCATGTGTTACAGCAGGTACATTTACAACAAATAAAGTATTTGCAGCTCCTGTAAAGTGGGATAAAAATATTGTATATAACAGTAAATATTCACAGGCTGTTGTTATTAACAGTGGTGTTGCCAATGCCTGCACAGGCGAGGAGGGCGACAATGCATGCCTTAGGGAAGCACAGGCAGTATCTAAGGCACTTGGTATTCCTGAAAATTCTGTGCTTGTTGCATCAACAGGTGTAATCGGAATGCAGCTTCCTATGGATACAATGGTAGCGGGAATCAATGCACTTCCATCAATGCTTGCTGATACACAGGAAGCGGGAACACAGGCTGCAGAGGCAATTATGACAACCGATACAAGATCTAAGCAGGTTGCCGTGACAGTTGACATAAAAGGAAAGAAAGTTACAGTAGGCGGCATGTGCAAGGGTGCGGGAATGATTCATCCTAATATGGCAACAATGCTTTGTTTTATCACAAGTGATGCCGTTGATGGAAGATGACAAGTGCAATAGTAGATGATTCATTTAACATGATTTCCGTTGTATGGCAAACGGATACTATGGCAGAAAATGAAATGTATGAATGCAAAAGGAAAATACACCTGAGTACGATGAATATTTTAAAGCACTTTCATATATACTTACAGAGCTTTCAAAGATGATAGCAGGAGACGGTGAAGGTTGTACCTGTCTTTTTGAAGTAAAAGTAATTAATGCAAAAGAAAGACAACAGGCAAGAACACTTGCAAAATCAATTGTTACCTCAAGTCTGACAAAGGCAGCTATTTTTGGACATGATGCCAACTGGGGCAGAATTCTTTGTGCAATGGGATATTCTGGAGCAGATTTTGAACCTGAAAAAGTTGATATTTACTTTGAGAGCAGTGCTGGAAAGTTAAAGATAGTTGAAAATGGCAAGGCAACTGATTATAGTGAAGAAGAGGCAACAAAGATTCTTTCACAGAATCCTGTAACGGCTATAGCTGATGTAAAGCAGGGTGATGTCAACGCAACGGCATGGGGCTGTGACCTTACATTTGATTATGTAAAAATTAATGCAGACTACCGTTCATAATTAAATAAGAAAGAATTTTAAGGAGAAATTATTGACATGGAAATGAATGAAGAATTAAAAAAAGCACAGATTCTCGTTGAGGCACTGCCTTATATACAGAAATTCAACAGAAAAATAATTGTTGTAAAATATGGCGGAAGTGCCATGGTTGACGAGGAATTAAAGAAAAAAGTAATTCAGGATGTTGTGTTGTTAAAGCTGGTAGGATTTAAGCCTATTATCGTTCACGGCGGCGGAAAGGAAATCAGTAAGTGGGTATCAAAGACAGGTGGAAATCCTCAGTTTATCAATGGCCTACGTGTTACTGATGAACCTACAATGGAAATTGCTGAAATGGTATTAAATAAGGTAAATAAGAGTCTTGTTGCACTTATAGAAGAACTTGGTGTCAAAGCGTGTGGTATCAGCGGTAAGGATGGCGGCATGTTAAAGGTTGAAAAGAAGCTTTCAGGTGGCGAAGATATAGGTTATGTAGGTGAAGTAAAAGATGTAGATACTACAATTATAACTTCACTTTTAAAAGATGATTTTATACCTGTAATCTGCCCTATAGGATATGATGATACATTTCACTCATATAATATCAATGCTGATGATGCGGCATGTGCAATTGCAAGAGCTGTCAATGCTGAAAAACTTGCATTCCTTACTGATATAGAGGGTGTATACAGAGATTATGAAGATAAGTCTTCTCTTATTTCTGAACTTACAACTGATGAGGCAAGAGAACTTCTTGCTGGCGGAACAATTGGAGGTGGTATGCTTCCTAAGTTAAATAACTGTATAGATGCGATAGAGCATGGCGTTTCAAGAGTTCATATTCTTGATGGACGTATTCCGCATTGTCTTCTTGAAATATATTTACTAATAAGGGTGTTGGTACAGCTATTCTTAGTAAAGAAGCAGAGAAATTTTTTGATACAAATATCTAGTTAAGGGAGAAAAATGATGGATACAAAGACAATTATTGAAACAGCTGAAGAAAAGCTTATTCATACATATAACCGTTACCAGATTGTACTTGACAAAGGTGATGGAGTAAGACTTTATGATACAGATGGAAAAGAATATCTTGATTTTGGTGCCGGAATTGCGGTATTTGCATTGGGATATAATAATAAAGAATACAATGATGCAGTAAAAGCTCAGGTTGACAAGCTCATCCACACATCAAATTATTTTTACAATGAGCCTGCAGTAGGCGAGGCAAATATAACAACAAAGGCTTCCGGCATGGACAGAGTGTTTTTACGAACAGCGGTACGGAAGCTGTTGAGGGAGCTATAAAACTTGCCAAAAAATATGCATATTTAAAGGATGGCTCAACAGACCATGAAATTATTGCAATGGAACATTCATTCCACGGAAGAAGCATGGGGGCTCTTGCTGTAACAGGCAACCGTCATTATCAGGAAGCATTTGGTCCTATGATTCCGGGAATAAAGTTTGCAAAATACAATGATCTTGAAAGTGTCAAGTCACTTGTGAATGATAAGACATGTGCCATTATCTTCGAGACAGTTCAGGGAGAGGGCGGCGTATATCCTGCCAAAAAAGAATTTATCGAAGGTGTAAGAAAACTCTGCGATGAGAAAGGAATTCTTCTTATTCTTGATGAAATCCAGTGTGGCATGGGACGTACAGGTTCTATGTTTGCATATCAGCAGTATGGTGTGAAGCCTGATATTGTTACAGTTGCAAAGGCACTTGGCTGTGGGGTTCCTATTGGTGCATTTCTTGCAAAAGAAAATGTTGCAAAAGCACTTGTTCCTGGAGACCATGGTACTACATATGGTGGCAATCCGCTTGCGTGTGCGGCATCAGCAAAAGTATTTGAATTATTTGAAAAACTCAATGTACTTGAAAATGTACAAAAAGTTGGTGCATATATGGCTAAAAAATTAGAGCAGATTGTTCAGGATTATGATATAGTAATTGAGCACAGGGGCGTAGGTCTTATTCAGGGAATTGAGTTGTCATTAAATCCTAAAGATGTGATTTCCAATGCACTTGATAATGGTCTTATTCTGTTCTCAGCAGGCACAAATGTTATAAGATTTGTACCACCTCTTGTAATAACAGAAAAAGATGTTGATGAGATGATAGTTAAATTAAGAAAAGCCCTTGATGAAACAAGGAGTTAAGTATTATATGAAGCAGTTAAAGAGAGCAGCGGCGGTTTTACTTGCAGTTTGTCTGATTTTTTCGCTTGCTGCGTGTGGTGGCGTCAATATTGATAAAACGGCAAAAAATCTTCACATTGAGCAGGCAGAGAATATAAGAGTATGGTATTGTGACGACAGGTATACAGATTATCTGAATTTTGTTGCGGATAGATTTCATTCTGCAAATGAACTTGTTACAATTGAACCGGTTTTGGTTGATTCTGATAACTATCTTGAGAATATATATGAAGAGAGTGTACGAAACGGTAACGTGGCAGATGTATATCTTATGCTTACAGATGAGCTTGAAAAAGCAAGCATGATGGGTCTTACAGTTGAGAACAGTACATATTCTGATTTGTATACACAAAAAAATTATGGAAACAGTGCAATTGAAGCAGCATCATATAAAGGTAAACTTTATGGATATCCTGTCACATTTGATGTTCCATTTCTTGTATACAATAAAAATGCTGCATCTTCTGTAGAAACATTTTCACAGCTTATAGATTATTGTCATAATTATACAGTTAATGATGATAATCAGAATGTTGAGCAGCTCGTATCATGGGATGTCTCAGATATGCTTGTTAATTACGGGTTTGTGTGTGGTTCGGTTACAATAGGCGGAGAAAGCGGAGATGATAATACAAAGCTCAGTGCTGACAAAGATTTACTTAAAAAATCGCTGTCTGAATTTGTAAAATTAAGAGACGAATTTGGTATTGTGCGTGCCGAGACAACGCTTGATTCATGTGCTGATTTATTTGCACAGGGAAAACTTGCATATACAATTACAGATGTTTCGCATCTTAATACAATTGCGGAGTCAGGAATTTCATATGGCGTATGTAATATTCCGGCACTTTCAGATGATATGCAGATTGAAAATATTTCCGAAAATTTATGTGCATTTGTTAATCCGTATTCATCCGATGTCCAGACTGCAAAGGCAGTTGCCAACGCTATGAGCTATGATTATGCTGCTGCTGTAAACAGCACAACAGGGCTTTTAAGTTCAAGAACTATAAGCATTAACAGCAAAGAATATAAGGATACATATGGGAAAATATATGAAATATATTCAAAGGCTGATGACAAAGCAAAATTTATGGGAGCTGCATATTTTTATACAAAATTTGATATAATGCTTCATCAGGTATGGGATGGAACTGATATAGAAACATCAGTAAATTCATTTTTATCTGAATTAAAAGTCCAATAAAAATAAAGAATAAAAAACCTGTTATGAGTACATAATTAAGTATTAGATTGAAAATAATAGTAAATTTAATTCTTAGGAGGTACTGATGGCAGGTTTTTTGATTGCAATTTTATCGGGTGCATTAATGAGTATCCAGGGAGTGTTTAATACGGGAGTTACAAAGAGCAGCAGTATATGGGTAGCAGCTGGATTCGTGCAGATTACGGCATTTTTACATGTGCTGTGATGTGGATTGTTGACGGAAGACCGCAGATAAATGGGTCTGTTTAATGTGTCGCCGGAAGATATCGCTTCTGGGCGGTGTGTTATTGCATTTATAACATATACGGTTGTAAAGGCTATGTCTGATCTTGGAGTTGCAAAAGCTGGAGATTACCATTGTTATCAGCCAGATTGCGGTTGCCTACATTATTGAATTGTTCGGTTTTTGGAAGTGAGAAAAAGATTTTCATGGATAAAGCTGTTAGGCATTGCAGGTTGCAGTTACAGGTGTAGTAATATTTAGTATGTGGTAATTCAAAGAGTAAAATCATATGTAAATAAAATATGACAATAATTTAAATTCATATTAGTAAAGGAGAGTACATGGAAGATTTATTTAAAATATGCGGAATTGTTAATTTGAAAAAAGGTGAGGGACGTACTATCAAAGCCGGCGGAATGTGGGTATATGATAATGAGATAGAAAGCATCATGGGAGATGCTCCTGATGGAACACTTGTTGAAGTGCATGATTTTGACGGATATTTTATGGGAATAGGTTTTATTAACAGAAGGTCAAAGCTTACAGTCAGGATGATGAGCAGACATCAGCATGTTATTGATGAGGATTTTATTGAGCAGAGAGTGCGTGACTGTGTCGAGTATAGAAAACATACAGTTGATATGTCTTCATGCCGTCTTGTATTTGGTGAGGCTGATTTCCTTCCGGGATTATTGACAAAGTTTTCGGATGTTCTTGTGGTAGAGTCTCTCTTGCGTTGGGAATTGACAGATTCAAGCCAATGATAGTTGATAAACTTAAAAAGTTCTTGATGAAAATGGTATGAATATACGTGGTGTGTATGAAAGAAGCGATGCCAAGGTACGTCTGAATGAAGGGCTTGAGCGTTTTAAAAGGATTTATTGGCGAAGAGTTTGATACAAAAGTTATGATAGAGGAAAATGGTGTAAAGTATTACGTTGATGTTCAGGATGGACAAAGAAGGATTTTTCCTTGACCAGAAGTACAATCGAAAAGCAATATGGAAGATTTGTCCGGGTGCAAAAGTATTAGACTGCTTTACACATACAGGCTCATTTGCCTTAAATGCCGGAATGGCAGGGGCAGCCAGTGTACTTGGAGTTGATGCATCAGAACTTGGAGTTGAACAGGCACGCGAAAATGCGAAGCTTAACGGACTTGAGGACAGAGTTTCATTTGTATGCCGTGATGTGTTTGAACTTCTGCCTGAACTTGAAAAGAAGGGCGAAAAGTTTGACTTTGTAATTCTTGACCCGCCTGCTTTCACAAAGTCACGCAGTTCAATCAAAAATGCCGTAAAAGGTTACAGGGAGATTAACCTTCGTGCGATGAAGCTTGTTAAAGACGGCGGCTACCTTGCTACATGTTCATGCTCACATTTTATGGATACAGAACTTTTTACAAAGACAATCGGCGAGGCGGCAAGAAATGTACATAAACGTCTGCGTCAGATTGAATTCCGCACACAGGCACCTGACCATCCTGTACTTTGGGCATCAGATTCTTCACTTTATTTGAAGTTTTACATCTTCCAGGTTGTGGACGAACGTTAGGCGTAGGTGTTTTGTCAGGAAAATGAATATGATTTGTTTCATAAAGGATTGATATTATATGTATAACATACTGTAAAAAAATTACGATATAGCATATAATCACTGTAAAAAAGTTGCAACAAACGGATGCTGTATGTATAATATAAATAAAAGACATTTGCAAAGGGGTATATATTATGTTGGAGAAGATTATATTTGAAAATTTTAAATCATTCAGACAAAAGACGGAAATAAGCCTCATAAAAACAAATTATACGTTATTGCCGTATAATGTTGCAGACAATGGTGTGTTAAAGGGATGCCTGTTTGTTGGACCGAATGCTTCGGGCAAATCCAATATTATAATTGCAATTAAATATCTGCTGGATTCCATGTTTTTGAATCAGAATATGAATGCAAAAGTTTACAGATGTATTTTCTCTGAAAAACGCAGTTATTTTTTGGATTATTATTTTTTGATTAATAATGAGCATATAAGATATTTTATTAAGATTGACGATAAGTTTAATATTACGGAAAAATTATTTATTGATAATAAATTGAAAATGGAGCGTATTGGATTATCGGCGAAATCATATATAGCTGATGAAGAAGGTGTTATTTATGATGAGAATGATATAGATAAGGAGACGCTTTTTTTAAGAACATTGTATTTTAATACAAAATTCACAACAAATGAAACATTGAAAAAATGGATTGAATATTTAATGAATTCCGTATATATAAATCTATATGAAAAAAAGGTTATACCGTACGGAAAGACTAATTATCAATTGCTTGAATATTTAAAAGACAATGGTACAGTAAAGATTAATGATTTTTTTGACAGATATAATTTTAAGCAGCAAATAGAATATGCACATTCAAGCGAAGGTAATAATGTGAGAATTACCTATCGCGGAGACGAAAGTGACAAGTATATTTTTTATAAAAGAAAAGGGATTAATGAACCTATTCCGTTTGGTGAGGAATCGCTTGGAAATCAAAATCTTTTAAGAATGTTACCGCCGTTTTTGGGGGTGGTTGAAAACGGCGGAATGTTGCTTATTGATGAGTTTTCAAGTGGATTTCATAATGATTTGGAAAGTATGCTTATCAAGTATTTTCATAAGGAATCAAAAAATTCACAGATGATTTTTGTATCACATTCGACTAATCTGCTTTCTAACAGTCTGCTAAGACCGGACCAGGAATATACGGTTGAATTTCAGGATAAAAACGGAAGCAAAGTTAAGAGGTTCTCGACTGAACAGCCACGTTCGGCACAGAATATCGAAAAAATGTATACAAGCGGCGTGTTTGGTGGCTTGCCTCAGTTTGAAGAGGTATAGCCATGATTGAAATAAATGATAAAAAGAGTATTGGAAGGGTACTTTTTATTGTTGAAGGGAGTAAAACGGAATTTGCAATTCTTAGAAAAATATTTTGTGACATATTAAAATATGAATATATTGAAAAAAGAAGAAACCGCCCTGATACATTAAAAGACCCATATGATAACGGAATAACAAAAGCCGGAATGTTTCTGCTTAGTTATCCAAGCATAGAGGCATATACAGTATCAGGATTTGAGAAAAATTCCTGTGAAATGAGAAAAAATCTTGGTTCTGAGCTAAAAACATATATAGGGGAGAATAAGAATATTCAGTTTAATAAATTCAGTAAGAGTATAGTTTTAAATGCGGCTGATGAATTTTTAAAGTATTTGTTTAATGAAAAGTTAAATTATGATTTGGATGATTTTTCGCCAACTAGTAAAGAAATATTTAGCAGGCAGGAAAAAGAGTATCTGTCGGGTAACGGATATAAATTATTTTCGATGCTTACGCTGGCGTTTATGCAGCTGGGGATAATTACATATACGGAAGCTATTACATAAACAAAAACAGGCTGTGCCTTAACGTTATAATCGTTAAAGCTCAGCCTGTTTTTACTGTAACATACTGCAAGGTAACTAACTATGATGTGCTTTTTTATTATTTGCCAGTCTTAATTGTAATCTCCTCGACTTTTGTAATAGGGTTTACAGTCGGAATTCTGTATAAAGTCTCATTATCCTCATAATACTGGAAAAATGTATACTGTGAAGTGCAGTTTATTGTTGAAATATTGCCAGCAGCAATATATTCAATCTGTGTTCCATCGGCATTCATGCGGTAAAGACCTGTGTTAGTGCCTTCAACCTGAAAGAAAATTTTGTTGCCGTAGCGGTTGTAATTGATGACTTTTCCACCGTCAGCAGGACTGTAAAGCTGTTCAAGTGTCTTATTTGATGTGTTAAGACGCATGAGGGCGTATCCCTTGTCAAGGTCAATATAATAAATATAATTATCAGCAGCATCTACAAGATATGCATTTACATTAAAATATGCACTTACATTTCCGGTTGATGCATCAAGCGTGCTTATATAATTCTTGTTATATGTATCTGCAAAATAGAATTTGCCATTGTATACGCTTGCCAGATTATATACTTTTGAGGAAAATTTTTTATCATCTTTTCCGTCTATTCCGGCTTTGTATACATACATTCCTTCGTTTGCATTGTAATATTGATAGAAAATGTCATTGCCGTAAAGGGTGGCAATACCGGATTTTGTAGTTGTAATTGTATCCGCATTCTGTCCGTCAAGGTCTGTACGATAAACACCAAACATCTGACCTGTAAAAGAATTTTCTTTTGCTGAAGAAAGATTATTTCTTACATAATAAATGTAATTGCCACAGACGTTGATATAGTATACTGAATCCGTGTTTAAGGCTCTGGCATTTGAACAGTCAGAATTCATAACATAAAGGTGTCCGTCATCATATGGATTTGCAAAATAAATTTTGCCGTCATATTCGCAAAAGCGTCCTTTATTGTTGAGGTTTCCGGCAGTATTTCCAACGGCAGTTTTGGAGTTGTACTTAAATCTTGTTGAAAAATAAGAAAAAGTCAGCCCTCCTGCGAGTGCAATGACAGCAACTATACTGACAATGATTGTTATTATTTTTTTCATGCTAATCTCCAATCGTGCTTGTTATTCAACCTATAATATAGTAAAATAACATAAAATGCTTGTATATGCAATGGACTATTGGATATATGGATTGGAGAAAGTAATGTTGGATTTAGGCGAGATAAGAGATAAGATTGACGGGATTGACAGACAGCTCGTAGATTTGTTTGAAGAACGCATGCAGCTTTGTACAGATGTTGCCAAATATAAAATTGAGACAGGCAAGAAAGTGCTTGATACAGACAGGGAAAAAGCAAAGATAGAGGCTGTCAGTAAGATGGTGAAAGATCCTAAGAATGTGCATGCCATAGATGATTTGTTTTCGCAGATTATGGCTAATTCAAGAAAGATGCAATACAGACTCTTAGAAGAGACTACACAGACATTAAGAGAGCCATATGAAGCAATTGATGGGATAGATAAAAAGAACTGCCGTGTTGTATATCAGGGAGTTCCGGGTGCATACAGTTATATTGCAATGAGAAGATTTTTTGGAAAAGACGTTAATAACTTTGCTGTGCCTACATGGCGTGATGCAATGGAAGCAGTAAAAAACGGTGAAGCGGATTATGCTGTCCTTCCAATAGAAAATACGACGGCTGGCTGTGTCGCAGATGTTTATGACCTTATTCAGGAATATGATAATTATATAATAGCAGAGACATTTGTAAAAGTTGAGCACGCACTTTTGGGACTTGAAGGAACAGACATTGATAAAGTGACAACAGTCTATTCTCATCCACAGGGATTTATGCAGTGTGAGAAGTTTCTTTCAAAGCATAAGGACTGGCAGCAGATAAGCCAGGCAAATACAGCCGGAAGTGCAAAGAAAGTGCTTGAAGAAAATGATAAGACACACGTTGCAATAGCAAGTGAAGAAGCAGCTGAAGTTTATAATCTTTCAGTTCTTGCCAAAAAGATTAATGACCTTGATAACAATACAACACGTTTCGTTATAGTTACAAATACAAGAAAATTTGTAAAAAATGCAAAGAAGATGAGTATTGTATTTGAGACAGCTAACGAACCTGGAACCCTTTATAACCTTTTAAGCCATATTATATATAATGGACTTAATATGAATAAGATTGAGTCAAGACCAATAGAAGGCAGACCTTGGGAATACAGATTTTTCATAGATTTTGAGGGGAATATTGATGACCCGGCTGTTATGAATGCACTTCGTGGAATACAGGAAGAAGCTAAAGCGATAAAACTTCTTGGAAATTATTAATCTTTCATGTGAACAATTTATTTAAAAAATTATTAATTTAAGCTGTTGCATTTTTAAAATAAATAGTGTATGGTAAATATATAAGCTGTGTGACTGGCGGAAATGTATGTTTTTACATACAGTGAGATTACTCACAGGGAACATAGCAGTTTTTAAATGCCGACCGCCTGGGCGACCTTTTTAATCAGGTTGTCCGGGTGAGCCGGCATTTTTGCGTGTGGAAAAGGTTATAAAATAAAACTTAGAAGAGGTACTGTTTATGGAAATGCAATTATTAGAAAATGAATTATCAGGATGTGCTTATCCGGGAAGAGGAATTGTAATCGGAAAGTCAGAAGATGGCACAAAGGCTGTAACAGCTTATTTCATTATGGGTAGAAGTGCTAACAGCCGCAACAGAGTATTTGTCGAGGATGGAGAAGGAATCCGTACACAGGCATTTGATGAGAGCAAGCTTGAAGATCCAAGCCTTATCATCTATGCACCTGTAAGAGTCCTTAACAACAGTACAATCGTTACAAACGGCGACCAGACAGATACAATTTATGATTTGATGAAAGCCGGAAAGACATTTGAACAGTCTTTAAGAACAAGAAAATTTGAGCCTGATGAACCGAATTTTACACCTAGAATTTCAGGAATACTTAATTTTGAAAATGGTGAATTTGATTATGCAATGTCAATTTTAAAGAGCAATAACGGCAATGGTGCAGCATGTAACAGATACACATTTTCATATGAGACACCACTTGCAGGTGAAGGACGTTTTATTCATACATATATGGGTGATGGCTCACCACTCCCAAGCTTCGAGGGAGAACCTGCATGGGTAAAGATTTCAGGTGATATTGATTCATTTACAGATATGCTCTGGAATAACTTAAATGAGGATAACAAAGTTTCATTATTTGTTCGTTTTATTGATATTAAGACTGGAAAATATGAGACAAGAATTATCAATAAGAATAAGTAATTTAAGGTTAAGAAACAGCAATACTATTTACGATGTATGTTTATCTACAGAAAGGATATAAAATGAACGAATTTCAGTTAAAATATGGATGCAATCCTAATCAGAAACCTTCAAGAATATTTATGGCAGACGGAAGTGAACTTCCGGTTGAAATCCTAAATGGCAGACCGGGATATATTAATTTCCTTGATGCATTTAATGGTTATCAGCTTGTAAAAGAGTTAAAAGAAGCGACAGGACTTCCGGCTGCAACCTCTTTTAAGCATGTATCTCCTGCAGGTGCAGCAGTTGGTCTTCCACTCACAGATGTTTTAAAGAAAATATACTGGGTAGATGAGTCAATTGGAGAACTTTCTCCACTTGCATGTGCGTATGCAAGAGCAAGAGGTGCTGACAGAATGTCATCATTTGGTGATTTTATTTCACTTTCAGATGTATGTGATGTTGCAACTGCAAAGCTTATCCAGCATGAAGTATCAGATGGTATCATTGCACCGGGATATGAAGATGAGGCACTTGAAATCTTAAAATCAAAGAAAAAAGGCAATTATAACATCATTAAAATAGACCCTTCATATAAGCCTGAACCAATTGAAAGAAAACAGGTTTATGGTGTTACATTTGAACAGGGACGCAACGAGTTTGTAATTAATGAAGAACTTCTTGGCAATGTTGTTACAGAAAATAAAGAGATTTCTCAGCAGGCAAAGATTGATTTGATTATTGCATTAATTACATTAAAGTATACACAGTCAAACTCTGTATGCTATGTAAAGGGCGGCCAGGCAATCGGTATCGGTGCAGGACAGCAGTCAAGAATCCACTGTACAAGACTTGCAGGTTCAAAGGCAGATAACTGGTTTTTACGCCAGAATCCAAAGGTATTAAATCTTCCGTTTAAAGAAAATATCGGTCGTGCTGACAGAGATAATGCAATTGATTTATATATCGGTGAGGATTACATGGATGTTCTTGCTGATGGTGAATGGGAAAGAGTATTTACTGAAAAGCCGGAAGTATTTACAAAGGAAGAAAAGAGAGCATGGCTTGATAAAAATACAGATGTTGCACTTGGCTCAGATGCATTCTTCCCATTTGGTGATAATATTGAGAGAGCATACAAGAGCGGTGTTAAATATATTGCACAGCCGGGTGGTTCAATCCGTGATGACAATGTAATTGAGACATGCAACAAGAGAAATATTGCAATGTGCTTTACAGGAATGAGATTATTCCATCACTAATTTGCAGGCAGATTTTTAACTGGTATAAAAAAGAAAATCCTGAAGAACTTCATATGCTGCTTTTGTGGCTGAAAGTCTTCGGGATTTTTGTATTTATGCAGATATCAGGTCATGGTTGATTTATGAATATAGCTGTTATATGTTATTTTTATATTCTTTAATTTTTGTAAGAATTTCTTCGGGAACAAAAAGGTGTCCGCGTCCGGTACCAAGTTCAATATCGGGTTTGTTTGCACCATGATAATCTGAACCGCCGCTTATTAAAAGATTTCGTTCTTTGGCGATATGTTTCATTTCAAGCTCATCACCCATTGTATAGGTTGAATAAACGGCTTCAAGTCCGGCAATTCCATGTTCACACAGATAATCCATCAGCTTGTTCATTTGTTCATTTCCCATATGATACAGGACAGGGTGTGCAAGAACAGGTACGCCGCCGACTGACTTTATCATTTTGATAGCTTTTTCGGGAAGCATCTTCTCGCGAGGAACATAACATGGCTTTGAGTCCCCAAGATACCGGTCAAATACCTCATTGCGGCTTTTTACATAACCTTTTCTTACAAGGTAGTCGGCAAAATTAGCTCTTGTTATAACAGCACCTTCATACATCTTTTTCATTTCATCATAAGATACAGGAATTCCCATTTCACAGAATCTGGCAGCAATTTTCTCATTACGTTTTTCACGGCTTTTTTTTAAAGATTCTAATTCTTTTTTGAAATTTTTGTCAGTATAATCTATATATAGACCAACTATGTGTATTTCTTTTTTGTCATAGAAAGTGCTTAATTCTATGCCGGGTATAAGTTCAATATCGTAATCGGCGGCACAGCTGACAGCTTCAGGTATCCCGTCAATAGTGTCATGGTCGGTGAGAGCCATGGCAGCAAGATTTATTGAGAAAGCTTTTTTAACCAGCTCAGATGGCGTGAGTGTTCCATCTGAATATGTTGAGTGAACATGTAAGTCTATGGATTTCATAAATCCTCCTTTTTGTTAAAATGAGAATCCAATTGCATAAAGTGGATTGCACATTATTGTTTTTGCGAATATTTTACAGTAATTTTATTGTATTTTACCACGTTTAAGTTTAAAATAAAATATGTTACGTATTAATAGTAAACTTTGAAAGGCATTGTAACATGAGAAAAAAGTCACACTTATCATTAGCTGTTTATCTTATTGATAATATGGACAGCAGCTTATTGATTAACCACAGGAAGGCATTTTTGCTTGGAAGTATCCTGCCGGATTGTCGTCCGTCATTTGTAACTACGAAACATAACATGGAAGAAACATTTGATATGGTTTCGGATTTTATTTCACAACTTACAGTAGATTCACATGATTACAAAAGAATTTCTACGGCATATGTAAGAAAGCTGGGCGAAGTAACGCATTATGTGGCTGATTATTTTACATATCCGCATAATGAAGTTTTTGATGGTAATATAAAAGACCATTGCATATATGAGAAAAATTTGAAAGAAGCATTGAAAAGTTATATTGACAGTGAACAGATTTATATTAATAAAAGTCTTATAGACAGTTTCAGGAAGCCTGAAGATATTTGCAGGCTCATAAAGAATCTGCACGCACAATATGTAAGCGGAAGAAGTACAGTAAACAACGACTGTATATATATAGTCGCGATGTGCCATATAATTGTCGGAGGAATATTAAAGCTTCTTATTGAAAACAGAAGTTATGGTTATATTAACAGACTACGTCCGAATGTGGCATAGTTTTTAAAATAATAAGATTATTATTGGGGTTGCATGAAGGGAGGAGATTTTATGCAGGAACGGGAACCTGTTATTGGAGGTCTGTACAGACATTTTAAAAATAAGCTATATCAGGTAAAAGCTGTTGCAATTCACTCCGAGACTAAGGAAAAGATGATAGTATATCAGGCACTGTATGGAGATTTTGCAGTATATGTAAGACCATATGATATGTTTATGAGTGAGGTTGACCATGTTAAATATCCGGATGTTAAGCAAAGATACAGGTTTGAACAGGTGTTTTTCGATGAAGACAGCGGATATGTAAGCGTTGATGAAAAAGGTAATGAAGATTCATTGGATAATGAACCGGTGATTCTACCGGTTTTTGATGAAGAGACCGAGGCTGTTGATGACAGACTTATGAAGTTTCTTGATGCAGAAGGGTATGCACAGAAACTTGAGGTGCTGTCTGAATTAAGAGATAATCTTGATGATAAGCTCATTGATGCTATGGCGGTTTCAATGGATGTAGAGGTGCTTCCGGGAACCATTGACGAAAGATATGCATCGCTTAGACACTGCATACAGGCACACGCAAAATATGAATGTACGAGGTTAAGATAACAATATGTAATATATTATAATTGAACAGGAGGGTTTTTATGGAAGAAAAGAATTTTACAAAGGTGACACCTGAGATTGAAAGTCTCGCTGAAAAATGCAGGGAGAATAATAGAATAAGTCTTGATTTGTATGATAAATATGAGGTAAAAAGAGGACTTAGGGATTTGAATGGTAAAGGTGTTCTTACAGGACTTACTGAAATTTCAGAAGTAAAATCTACAGAAACAGATGAGAATGGGATATCTCATCCATGTGACGGAAAGCTTTATTACCGTGGATATGATGTTGAAGAAATTATTGCAGGTTTTACAAAGGACAAAAGATATGGATTTGAAGAAGTTACATATCTTCTGATTTTTGGTGAGATGCCAAATGATGAACAGCTTGCAGATTTTACAGAGCTTCTTGGATATTACAGATGTATACCGCCTAATTTTGTAAGAGATATTATAATGAAAAAGCCAAGCTGCGATATTATGAATGCTGTGGCACGAAGTGTGCTTATGCTTTATTCATATGATGATAAGGCAGATGATGTGAGCATTCCTAATGTGGTACGTCAGTCAATCCAGCTTATTTCACAGCTTCCACTTCTTGCTGTTTACAGTTATCAGGCGTATAAACATTCACACATAGGAGGAAGCCTTATAATACATGAGCCGGATCCTAAGATGTCTACGGCTGAAAATATTCTTCATCTTCTGCGTGATGATGGCAATTTTACACCGCTTGAGGCAGAGATTCTTGATATTGCACTTGTTCTTCATGCAGAACATGGCGGCGGTAACAATTCAACATTTACAACACATGTTGTTACATCTTCAGGTACAGATACATATTCCGCAGTTGTATCATCACTTGCATCATTAAAGGGACCTAAGCATGGTGGTGCCAATTTAAAGGTTGTAAAGATGTTTGAAGATATCAAGCATAATGTTAAGAACTGGGATGATGAAGAAGAACTCACTAAATATCTTGATGCAATTCTTCACAAAGAAGCATTCGATAAAACGGGTCTTATTTATGGTATGGGTCATGCCGTTTATTCGCTTTCAGACCCGAGAGCAAGAGTGTTCAAAGGTTTTGTAGAACAGCTTTCGCAGGAAAAACACAGGGAAAAAGAATTCAAGCTTATGTCTGATGTTGAAAGGATTGCTGCCGGACTTATTGCAAAAGAGAGAAAAATTTACAAAGGTGTCAGTGCAAATGTGGACTTTTACAGCGGTTTCGTGTATAGTATGTTAGGCCTTCCGCATGAGTTGTATACACCAATTTTTGCGGTGGCAAGAATTTCGGGATGGAGTGCCCACAGAATAGAAGAACTTATTAACTGTGGAAAGATTATTCGTCCGGCTTATAAGAGTATAAGCCCGCATAATGAATACACTCCTTTAAGCGAACGATAAGCAGTTTTGACAGGAAAGGAAAATGGGTATGAATATAGCAGTAATAGCAGGCGGTACAAGCACTGAAAGAGATGTTTCGCTTTCATCAGGTAAACTTATATGTGCATCACTTAGAAGAAATGGTCATAATGCCAATATGATTGATGTTTTTCTTGGAAGTGATAAATATGATAATGTACAGGATTTCTTTAATGATAAGAATGATTTAGAGGAGCTTGCTTCAGAGCTTGGAAAGATGAGCCCGAAGATTAAAGAGATTGAGACTGAAAGAAAATCTGAAGGCTTTTTTTCGGACCTATGGTTCTTGATGTATGTAAGGCTGCGGATATTGTATATATAGGACTTCATGGTTCTAATGGTGAAGATGGTAAAATTCAGGCAGCATTTGATTTATTTGGAATAAAATATACAGGAACAGACTATCTAAGCAGTGCTATTTCAATGGATAAACATCTTACAAAGAAAATGCTTGCAACTGAAGGAGTACCTGTTCCTAAGGGAATAACATTAAAAAAAGGCCATAAGCTTGAATATGTACCATTTCCATGTGTTGTAAAGCCATGCTGCGGCGGTTCAAGTGTCGGTGTATCAATTGCAAAAAATGAAGCCGAATTCAAAGAAGCAGTGGATTTGGCGTTTTCGCTTGAAGATGAAATAATTGTTGAAGAATATGTTAAAGGAAGAGAATTTTCTGTAGCTGTAATTGACGGAAAAGCACTTCCTGTAATTGAGATAGAGCCATTGAATGGTTTCTATGATTATAAGAATAAATATAGTGCCGGTGCTACAAAGGAGACATGTCCTGCCAAAGTTGATGAAGAGACTTCACAGAGAATGCAAAGATGGGCAGAAAAGGCATGTGAGGCGGCAGGAATAAAGGCATTTGCGAGAGTAGATGAACTTATGAATGAAGATGGACAGATATTCTGCCTTGAAATCAACACACTTCCGGGAATGACAGCAACAAGCCTTGTTCCTCAGGGCTTACAGGTAGTTGGAATTTCATAGATGAACTTACACAGAAACTTGTTGAGTTGTCATTAGCTAAATATGAATAATTATTAACTGATTGGAGTCAATATGAAGGGAATGACAATTAGAGCCATGACACAGGCTTGTCATGGCATATATCATGGTGATGAAGGTGCAGTTGATATTGAAATATCAGCGATAACAACTGACAGCCGTAAGATTCAGAAAAATGGAATGTTTATTGCAATATGCGGTGAGAAAAGCGACGGACATGATTATATAGGAAAATGTTTTGATGACGGTGCGTTGTGCTGTATTTCAGAGCGTGAACTTCCTGGAGAAAGCAGGCCATATATACAGGTTGAATCATCACTTACAGCATTAAAGCAGCTTGCAGCTTATTACAGACAGCAGCTTGATATTAAAGTTGTCGGAATCACAGGAAGTGTCGGAAAAACAAGTACAAAAGAAACAATTGCATCTGTTCTTGCACAGAAATATAAAGTGAAGAAAACACAGGGGAATTTTAATAATGAAATAGGTCTTCCGCTTACTGTTTTTACGCTTGAGGAAAGTGATGAAATTGCAGTGCTTGAGATGGGAATAAGTGATTTTGGTGAGATGACAAGGCTGACAGCAATTGCGTGTCCGGATGTATGTGTGATTACAAATATCGGATGGTGCCACCTTGAAAATCTTAAAACAAGAGACGGAATTCTTAAAGCCAAGACTGAAATATTTAAGTCTATGAATCCTGATGGAACAGTTATTCTTAATGGTGATGATGATAAGCTTATTACAATTAAGGATGTTTATGATAAAAAGCCTGTATTTTTCGGAATTGAAAATAAATGTGGAATATATGCTGAAAATATTGTAAATAACGGGCTTGAAGGAATGATGGCAGCTATATGTAATGTTAATACAGCTGATAATATAAGAAATTTCGATGTGCATATTCCGGTTGCAGGAATTCATATGGTATATAATTCAATGGCAGCTGCGGCAGTCGGTGCTGTATTCGGACTTACATCAAAAGAGATTGCGGACGGAATTGCCAATATGGAGACTCTTGCCGGCAGAAATCATATTATAAGAACTGACAGTCTTCTTATTCTGGATGATTGTTATAATGCAAACCCTGTTTCAATGAAATCATCAATAGATGTCCTTGCATCGTCTAAAGGCCGCAAAGTAGCAATTCTTGGTGACATGTTTGAACTTGGAGAAGAAGAAAAACAGCTTCATTACGGAGTTGGAGAATATTTTAAAGATAAAAATATAGACGTGCTTATTACAGTTGGTGAGCTTTCTAAAAATATTGCAGCAGGCGTAAGAACTGTTTCTGTCTGTGATGTTCATTCGTATGATACGAAAGATGAGCTTGAAAAAGATTTTTCAAAATTATTAAAAAAAGGTGACAATATATTGGTCAAAGCATCACATGGAATGCAGTTTACTAAAATTGTTGACTTCCTTGAAAAGCTTGAATTGTAGAGAAGAAGAGTTTTTATTTACTTCAGAGAACACATTTTACTTAAAAAGCAATTTGGTAAATAGTCAAGAAGTATTTTGAAATGATTTTCAGATAAAAGGGTAACTTTAATAGACCTACGGCTTATTTCTCAAAAAAGACGTAAGTTAGGAATTCGATATGGATTACCTACCCTTTTCCGGAGAGTAGAGTTGGCCTTTGTCCAGCAGACCAAAGAGCAGACGTATAAATTTACGGGAAGTCAACGCGAGTGCTCGTTTATGCTGATGATTTCTTGTTTCAGCATATTTCTTTTGATAGAAGGCTTTATATTCGGGACAGTGGCTAATCACTCACTGCCGGTGGCTTCTATTATGTAATAGCGTAAGTAACGGTTTCCGGCTTTGCTCATTCGGGAATCTTCAGATTCAAAGTCGCCTGAGTCGTTATCATTCCAAACGATACCACAGTATTTGGCGAGCTGATTGGCATTTTGAAATGCTTTGATTGAACCGATCTCTGCGAGAATGCCAGCCGAATAAACCTTACCTATTCCAGGGATGGAATTAAGCACAGTGTATTCCTCAGGGTTTAATCCCTGAACTGTTTGAAGGATTGCTTTATCAATAGCTTTTAATTCCTTTTCAAAGGAGCTAATGCAGTTAAAAGAGGAAGCTATTGAAATCGTAAGTGGTTCATAAAGACATTTATCAAGTCTGTATGAATTACGAGCTGCAGCCTGTACTATTTTTGCTGTTTCTTCTGGATAAGCAATACGCCCCTTACTTTTGGAATTGATGAATTCAACCAGTTCCTCAATGGATGAGTTAACGATATCTTCGTTCGTTGTGAATTCAGTAAGGATAGCCTCTGCTGTGGCACCATATTTGTTTGAAAATGGGTGTTCTCCATTTCTAAGTAAAGCATACTCACTGAACTTGAGATAGATGTTATTTAACATGTAAGTTTTCTCTCTGGTAATGCATTCAGTGATGTGCATGCGATGTCTTGTAAGACGTTGTAAGGCAAGGTATTGAGAACCACGCCATGGTTTGATGGCAATACGCCCAACACGAGCAAAATCAGCTATCACAAAGGAATCAATACCATCATTTTTACCTATATCGTTAAAGGATTTTTTATAGTTCTTAACTTCTTTAGGATTAAGACAGTAAACACGGACAGAGAATGGAGCAAGTAGTTCACTGGTTGATAAATAGTTAGCCAAATGTACTCCATAGAAGCCGGTAGATTCCATGCCAATGACAACGTACTTGAACTGATGATTATCAGCAAGGACATCAGCAATCATTTTTTCAACAATACCTGCACCTTCTTTAGTGTTTTCAAAAGGTTTCATTTTGATAAAGAAATCTTGGTTGAAATCAAGTGCAGATATGACATGAATACGGGATGCAATGTCAATCCCAACAAAAAGCGTTGAGAGGTAATCAATATGTTCTTTCACGGATAGTCACCACCTTTCATAGCAAGAATAAAAGAAAATGTAATCATGGCTTATCCCAGATCACG
>SCPN01000850.1_pt1 | contig 30237 bp, 36 predicted proteins | sample 6106831 | NCBI WGS metagenome assembly SCPN01 (sample SAMN10720447, study PRJNA508395) | human gut metagenome | isolation source: Participant 1, 0 month
CCGTGCATGGACTCCGGCAGATAGCCGACAGCTGCAGTACCCATGGGTTCTCCGATCAGGCGCAGCAGACGCATACGGTCCTCGGTCGGAACGGAAGCAACGCCCTTGAGGTACTTCTCGATGTACGGCTTGAGCTCCGGGTTGCGGTAATCAGCCTCGGACGGCTGGGTTACCATCAGGCCGCCTGCCAGATCCTGTGCCAGACGAGCGATCTCGTACGGGAAGCGGGTAACGTTCTGCTTGCAGACGTTAGCCAGCAGCAGGTCGATCAGGTAGTTGCCTGCCTTGGTCTTGGTGCCCTGAGAGGAGCAAGCGATACCGCAGCAGTACAGGGTCTCGTTCAGGTGAGTCATCTCGATCAGCTTGTCCTTAACGTGGAAGCCTTGGAGGAGCCAGCCATCTCGCCAGCCAGAGCGGTAGCGCCGATCAGAACGTCGCCTACGCCGACCTTGCAGCCGCCGTAAGACTGACGGTGATAGCCTGCGAAACGCTCTACGATCATGCCGGCAAACTTAACTTCGCCATTGAGGAAGATGCGGTCGTTCGGAACGAATACGCGGTCGAAGATAACGAGAACTTCGTGGCCGCCGTATACCTTGTTGCCAACGTCGATGTCGTTGTACTCTTCAATCTTGCGGGTGTCGCAGGACTGACGGCCGTAGATCAGGGTGATGCCCTTGGTCAATCGGTAGCGAGAGGAGATCGCGTAGTCCTCGTCGCCCTCGCGCATGGAGATGGTCGGCATTACCAGAACCTCGTGAGAGTTTACAAAGCCGGTCTGATGAGCCTTAGCGCCGGTAACGTATACGCCGTCAGCGGTGCGCTCTACAACGTGCAGGAACAGATCCGGATCAGCCTGCTTGGACGGAGCGAGGGAACGGTCGCCCTTAACGTCAGCATAGTCCACCGCTGCATCGCTGCGGGTCCTCATCCTGCACGCGGGTCAGGAACTTGATGAAGTTCTCGTGGTACTTGGTGCCGCAAGCCTCGTCGATCTCGTAGGTGGAGGAGAATACAGCGTTCATAGCGTCCATGCCTACGCAGCGCTGGAAGCAGGCTGCAGTCTTCTGACCGAGCAGACGCTGCATCTTAACCTTCTTGATCAGGTCGTCGGTGGACTGATGCATGTGGGTGAAGCGGTTGATCTTCTTGCCGGAGATGTGGGAGGTAGCAGTCATCAGATCCTGATACTGCGGGTCCTCAGCCAGCTCGTAGGTAGCGGCGAAGGAGTTCAGGGAAGGACGGATAACCGGGTCGTCAACCGGATTCTCTACCTTCTTGCCGAACATATACAGATTGAGGTTCAGCTTGCGCAGGGACTCAATGTACTGGTCTTTGGTCATCATAAGTGATCAAGTATCCTTTCTCATTACAATTTGGTACACATAACATGAATAAAGAAAACAGGGCGGGGAGACGGGACTCCCCGCCCTATTCAGGCGTTACATGCGGAAATTAGAAGCACTCTTTGTATACGCGCTCGCTGAGCTCGATGCTCCACGGACGGTAAGAGTTGGTGATCAGACGCTGCTGGTTTGCATCAACAGACAGTGCAAATGCCTTAACGTCCTCTTCCTTGAAGCCGTACTCATGCAGCGGCTTCAGGTGCAGAACCTTCTCCAGGGTTACGTTCAGGGTGCGCAGAGCGTCGTCCTTGGTGCAGCCCAGGCAGCGAGCAACGATTTCCTTGAACTTGCCCAGCTCGCCAGCCGGCTCGTACTCGTCGTACATCTCGAGGATCTTGCCGAACAGAGCGTAGTTGGACTCGCCGTGCGGAACATGGTAGGTGCCGCCGAGCGGGAAGGACATGCCGTGTACGGTTGCACAGCCAGCCTTCAGGAATGCGATGCCTGCGAACAGGGAAGCATGAACGAACTCGCCGAGGTAATCCATACGAGCGTCCGGGCCTTCCAGAGCGATGCGGCGGAAGCCCTCGAGGATCATCTCCATAGCCTTAACGGAGAACATCTCGGAGGTAACAGTCTTGCGGTGCGGGGACAGGAAAGACTCGGTAGCGTGGATCAGAGCATCGATAGCGGATGCTGCGAACGGCTTGTACGGCAGGGTCTTGAGCAGATCCGGAACCAGGCAAACCTTGTTCGGGATGATGTCGTCGGAAACCAGGCCGAGCTTGGTATCGCCGCCGGTCAGCTTGCCGTCCTTCTCGTCCTTAACGATAGCAACAGAAATGTTGGTAACCTCAGAACCGGTACCGCAGGTGGTCGGGATAGCGATAACTTCCTTCTCATGTACAACAGGCTCGCGCTTGAAGTACAGCTCATGTACGGAGGTCGGGCGCTTGCAGCCGAGCAGCTTGCAAAGGTCCATGATAGCACCGCCGCCTACTGCGATTACGCGGTCGTAGGAATCGTACGGAATAGCCTCGTACATGGTCTCGATCATAGCCTCGGAAGGCTCACCTGCACCGAACTTCTCCTGGAATACGAACTTGCTCTTGAGGCCAAGCTCTTCCATGAAGGGCTTGTAGATGAATTCGTTGGTCAGAACGACGTCGCGCTCGCCCAGCTTGAACTCCTCAGCGAAAGCACCAAAGGTGTCAAACTTGTAAATAGTCGGGGCAATGACGATCTCTCTCTTGTCCTTCATCAGGGAGGCGCTGAAAGCATCCATAGCCATAGTAGAAACATCTCCAATCAAAAATTTTATAAAAGGCCGTGCGGCTTTTTATTACATGATTTTACAGGGTGGTTTTTTCCTGTGTTCTTATTGTAGCAAATTTGCGCCAAAACTTCAACACAAACAAACAATAATTTCATCAAAAATTGACCAACTAAACCTGTACAAAAAGACAATAAAAAGTCCCGCAATCTTATTACGGGACTATTTTAACGTATTTATTGTGATTTGTAAATGGGGTAATGGTGAAAAGTACCGAAAAGTTTTTGTATAAATTTCCGTTCTTTAGCTGTTTTGCGAAAAACGGCTCAAAAATGCGCGGGTTCGCTCGTTATGCGTATTTTCAAATACCTCTGTCGGCGTGCCCTCCTCAACGATGGTGCCGCCGTCCATGAACACGACATGATCGGCCACATCGCGGGCAAACGCCATCTCGTGGGTGACGATGATCATGGTGGTGTGCTGATCCGCCAGTGAGCGGATAACGCGCAGCACCTCGCCGGTCAGCTCGGGGTCGAGCGCCGAGGTCGGCTCGTCGAAGCACAGGATATCCGGCTTGAGCGCGAGCGCACGTGCAATGGCAACGCGCTGCTGCTGACCGCCGGACAGCTGGTGCGGATAGTGGCTCATGCGGCCCTCGAGGCTCATCATCTCGAGCAGCTCGATGGCGCGGTGCTCGATCTGCTCGTGAATCTCGCGTTTTTTCTGCTTGTAGTCCGGGCGTTCCTTGGCCTGCAGCAGGGGAGCAAGCATGACGTTCTCGAGTGCGGTGTACTGCGGGAACAGATTGAACGACTGGAACACCATGCCGAAGTGCAGACGGTTCTTGCGAATCTGCGCATCGCTCTTGGCGGTATGGTCGGCAGCGTCGAGCAGTGTCTCGCCGTTTACGATGATCTTACCCTCATTCGGGGTTTCGAGAAAATTCAGGCAGCGCAGCAGCGTAGTCTTGCCCGAGCCGGACGAGCCGATGATGGCAAGCGCCTTGCCGCGCTCCAATGTAAAACTGATGTCTTTAAGCACCTTGGTAGAGCCGAAGTTCTTATAAAGGTGCTGTACCTCCAGAATAGGCATAACGGCTTCTCCTTATTTAAAGTAATCCATTTTCTTTTCGATCCAGCCGAACAGCAGGGTCAGAATGCCGCTGAACAGCAGGTAGAATACGGCGGTGTAGAACAGCGGCCAGATAATGCCAGGGTTCTTGACGAACTTTTCGCCTGCCCACAGCACCTCGTACACCGCGATGGTGCGCGCCAGTGCGGTATCTTTAACAAGGTTGATAAATTCGTTGCCCATCGGCGGGATAACGCGCTTGATGACCTGCAGCAGTGTTACCTTGAAGAAGATCTGGCTCTTGGTCATGCCGAGCACCTGACCGGCCTCATACTGGCCGCTCGGGATGCCCTGAATGCCGCCGCGGAAGATCTCCGAGAAGTAGCAGGCGTAGTTGATGACAAAGGACAGCAGAGCAGCGCTGAAGCGCGGCAGCTTGATTCCCCACACCAGAGCAGGGCCATAGTAGATAATGATGATCTGGAGCATAAGCGGCGTGCCGCGGACGATCCAGACGATGATTTTGATGAGTGCGCGCAGCGGTGTAATGCGGCTCATCGAGCCGAAGCTGATAAGCAGGCCGAGCGGCAGAGCGAATACCAGCGTCAGGCAGAAAAGCTGTACGGTGGTAACAAAGCCGCCCATCAGGCTGAGTGTTACATTGGCAAACATGTCGTTTCCTCTTTACCTCTTTTTTACTTTGACACATAAGGCAGAAGACGGTAGTCCGCCTTCTGCCTTGTATTGAACTGGGGAATGGGAGATTAAGCCTCCGGATCTACGATTGCTTCCTGTACGCCGTACTTCTGAGCGAAGGAAAGAACAACGCCGTCCTTGTAAGCAGCCTTGTAGAAATCGTTGAATGCTTCGGTCAGGTCAGAACCCTTGCGGAAGCCTACAACGTAGTTCTCGTCCTCCTCGCCGTTGGCCTCGTTGAGGTTTACGGTGTAGGTCAGGTTCGGGTAGCTGGTGCCCTCGCCGATCATAGCGCCTGCCATCAGCAGGTCGATCACGCAGGCATCAGAGGTGCCTGCGGCAACCTCCATCAGTGCGTCAGCCTGAGACTGAACTGCGGTTGCATTCAGACCGGCAGCCTGTGCAGCAGCCTCACCGGCGGAACCGGACTCAACAGCGAAGGCCATATCCTTGATGGACTCGATGTCCTTGGCAGCGTCAGCCTTGTCGGACGGAACAACAACAACCTGTGCGTTGGTTGCATACGGGTCGGAGCAGTTCATGGAGGTCTTGACCTCATCGGTCAGGGTCATGCCGTTCCAAACAGCGTCAACGCCCTTGGAATCCAGCTCCATGATCTTGTTGTCCCAGTTGATCTCGATGAACTCAGCTTTTACGCCCAGGCTCTCAGCGAAAGCCTTTGCCATGTCCGCGTCAAAGCCAACCCACTCGTCCGAGCCGTCTTCCTTATAATCCATCGGTGCGAAATCCGTGATGCCGATAACCAGCTTGCCGTTGCTCTTTACATAATCCACATCGCTCTCAGCGGAAGCCGAGGTGTCAGCCGCATCGGCACTCGAGTCGTCGGTCTTGGCAGCAGAGCCGCCGCAGCCGGACAGCACGGATACACTCATTGCGCCTGCCATCAGCAGTGCGAGAAGTTTCTTCGTCTTCATTTTTAGAAAACCTCCTGTAATTCGGTTCATATCTTGTTTACTATTATAACACTTTAGCGCAGAAAATCAACCCCTGATTTTCATGCAGATTTTCAGCATTTTTGAAGGATAATCGGGCGGTATTTTGTGCAAAATCTAAAATAACAGGGTGAAATATATGGAAAAGAGGGCGGGGAGCGGTTGGGACGGATTCTCACTCTTTTTTGCGAACCTGTGTTGACCTGTACAAAAAAAGAGATTATAATCATAAGTAAGCATGATTGTTAAAGAATAAACAATGAAGAAAATGAAGAACAAGTAAGACGGAGGGAATCAGCGTGGATTATACTGCACTGTATCAGCAGAAGCTGACAACGGCGGATGAAGCCGTTAAGGTTGTTAAATCGGGTGACTGGGTAGACTACGGCTGGTGTACGGGTACGCCTGTTGCACTGGACAAGGCACTTGCTGCCCGCATGGGTGAGCTGGAGGATGTAAACTTCCGCGGCGGCGTACTCATGCGCCGACCGGCGGTATTCGATATTCCGAATGCAGCCGACAAGATCACCTGGAACTCGTGGCACATGTCCGGCATTGAGCGCAAGGCATGCATGGAGGGCTTCGGCTTTTACAGCGCACTGCGCTACTCCGAGATGCCGCGCTGGTACCGCGAGAACGTCCGTCATGTCAATGTAGCCATGATTCAGGTGGCGCCGATGGACGCACATGGCTGGTTCAGCTTCGGCCCGCAGGCTTCGCACCTGAAAGCTGTCTGCGATGTATCCGATGTTATCATCGTTGAGGTCAACAAGTATATGCCGCGCTGCCTTGGCGGCTTTGAGGACGGCATTCACATTTCGCAGGTGGATATGATCGTTGAGAGCGACACCGAAATGCCGCAGATGGGCGCAGGCGGCGAGCCGACCGAGGTTGATAAGGCGGTTGCAAAGCTGATCGTGGAGGAAATCCCGAACGGCGCGTGCCTGCAGCTGGGCATCGGCGGCATGCCGAATACCGTAGGCTCGATGATCGCGGAGTCTGACCTGAAGGACCTCGGCGTTCATACTGAAATGTACGTTGATGCATTCGTTGACATCTCCCGTGCAGGCAAGATCAACGGCTCGAAGAAGGCCATCGACCGCGGCCGTCAGGTGTTCGCGTTCGGCGCAGGCACCCAGAAGCTGTACGATTTTGTAAATGATAATCCGGAGTGCATGTCTGCACCGGTATCCTATACTAACGATGCGCGCACCATCGCACAGATCGACAACTTCATTTCCATCAACAATATCGTGGATGTGGATCTGTTCGGCCAGATGAACGCAGAAAGTGCCGGTATCAAGCAGATTTCCGGTGCAGGCGGCCAGCTGGACTTCGTTCTGGGCGCGTATCTGTCCAAGGGTGGCAAGAGCTTCATCTGCTGCTCGTCCACCTTTAAGAAGAAGGACGGCACGCTCGAGAGCCGTATTCGTCCGACGCTCGAGAACGGCTCGGTCGTTACCGATGCCCGTCCGTGCGCGCACTGGTTTGTCACCGAGTACGGCAAGGTAAATCTCAAGGGTCTGACTGCATGGCAGCGTGCGGAGGCTCTGATCTCGGTTGCGCATCCGGATTTCCGCGAGCAGCTGATTCAGGAAGCGGAGAAGATGCGTATCTGGAAGCGCTCCAATAAGAGATAATACGACAATAAGAAAACGCTCTGTGAAAACAGAGCGTTTTTTAGTCTAAAGGGTTTTATGATTTGCAGTTTCGCGCGATAGCGCGCGTGAAATAGAATTTGCTTTGCAAATTCATAAAAACCGGGAGCATGTATCACGGTTTTTATACTTATAGAGGGAGAAAGTTTCTGCATAGGAACTTTCGGACGACTTTGGAACGGCCTGCGGTCCGTTCCTGCTTGTCGGCGAAACTGTAGTTTCGCGACAGCCTTTTAAAGTGAAATTCGCAGGATAAACTGCTGATTCCTGACCGAAAAGCTGTATACACCGCCGTATCGCTCGACGATGCTGCAAATGCTGTGCACGCCGATGCCGTGTCCGGCGCGGTCGGAGACCGGCACGCCGTGGCTGAACTGCACCGGCTGCGTGCAGTCGTTGACAACCTGCAGGAAGAACTTTCCGGCTTTTTCGTATGTCTGCACCTCAATGTGTCCGGAATGCCGTCCGCGCGCTCGCTGCATGCGTGAATCGCATTCTCAAGCGCGTTGGAGAGCAGCACGCACAGGTCGCTCTCGGCAAGCGGCAGCTGATTGGGCAGCACGGCATGTACCGCAAGCGGGATGCCCTGCGCCTTGGCGCGGTCGGAAAACGATGAGAGAATCAGGTTTGCGGCCTCGTTTTCGCAGTAAACGGTCACGCGGCTGGCTTCGATTTCCGCGCTGATGGAGTGAATGTACTGCAGTGCCTGCTCATACTGCTCATTCTCGATGCAGGCGGTGATGTACTGCAGATGATGCCGCAGATCATGCCGGTAGGCGCGGGTTTTCTGCTGAGAGATGCGCAGTGCCTCAATCTCACGGACGGCCTGATGAACCTGCAGGTCAAGATTGCTTTTCAGCTCCTCCAAACGCAGCCGTGCGTGCTGCTCTTTGGAAATGTGAATCAGGAACAGCAGGTACGCCGCACTGCACACGAACGGCATGAATTCCACGACTACGGCCGAACCGGAGAACAGCAGGTCGGTATAAACGCGGGTGGCATAGTCAAACGCATAGTACACCGCGGGCACAATGCCGAACTGACACTGCACCGCCCGCGAATACTGCGACACCGACCGGATGGCAGGTGCGGCCTTGAGCAGCAGAATGAGCAGCGGCACGGTGACGATCATTTCCACAGCGTACTGCATGGTGTCTCCGCCGGAGAAGATAGCGACCGCGATCAGCGCCAGCCAGCGCCGCAACTGACAGCACAGGTAGGCCGTCAGCACAGAAATCACCGGCCACAGGCGTTCGTGACTGAGCGAGCACAGCGCGAGCACAAGCGGCAGGTGGGTGTGCAGCGGATACAGATAGCGTCCGAAGCCCGGGTCCACACCGAGGTAGGCGATGCCGGACAGGCAGAAGATCATCAGCGTGTACAGTAGCATGCGCTTTTTCGCCTTGGGTGTCCAGTGGATATTGCAGAATGCCGCAGAGAGCGCGATGCCGAACAGCGTAACGGCAACGGAGTTGCAAAGGTCAACGGCGAGTGCGATCATGTCAGGAACACCTGCTCTTTCTGGAAGGCGTGTTCAAGGTACGCGTCCTTGATGTCGTTGAAGCGTCCGCGCGGAATGGGCAGCTCGGCGCTGCTGGACATGACGAGCGTTTTCGGCGTGATCGTCTGGATATGCTCTAAATTTACAAGGTAAGAGCGGTGAATGCGCAGAAAATTCCTGTGTTCGGCAAGGCTTTCGCACAGGCTGTCCATGCTGCCGGCGGCTTCGAGCACGGTGCCGTCAGTCTTGTGCAGCAGCAGGGAACGGCGGATGACCTCGCAGTATTCCAGCTTGTCCAGTTCAACGCGCGTGATGCCGGTTCTGCAGCGCAGGATCAGGCTGACGCTGCTCTCGCGCGAGCAGGCGGCAATGACCGAATCCATCAGCCGGAAGAAGCTCTCCGGCCAGATCGGCTTGAGCTGATAGAAATACGCGCCCACCGTATACGACTGCACGGCAAACTCTGCGGATGAGGTGAGAAAGATGATCTTCACGTTGGAGTCGTACTGACGGATCTCGCGGGCGGCTTCGATGCCGTTTTCGCCGGGCATGAGCACATCGAGCAGCAGAATATCAAAGCGTGCGCCCTTTTCGATGGACGCCAGCAGCTCGAACGGGCTTTGGAAGGCTGTTGGGGCGATATCGGCGTTGTGCTCTGCACGGTAGCTGCCGAGCAGCTCGTGCAGTTCATCGAGCACGCTGGGATCGTCGTCGCAAAAGCCAATCTGGATCATGGTTCTCATCTCCTTTCTTTTTATAAAGGGAACAGATCATTTGTAATCGCGGCGGGTCTTGTCGGGTTCCCAGCCCTCGAGCGGGTAGCGCTGCATAGCGCCGAAAATGCGCTCGCGTACACCGGGCATGGTCTTTTCGAGACTTTTCAGCAAATCCTTGATCTCCTGCCGCTTGGTGTTGCCGTCCGCCGGACACGGATTATGCACGATAGGCAGCTCATGCCGTTTGGCGAACGAGCGCACATAATGCTCCGGCACATACAGCAGCGGACGAATGAGCGTGATGTCGGCGCGGTCGAGGTAGGTTACCGGCGAAAAGCACGAAATGCGGCCTTCATAAAATAAGGAAAGCATGTAGGTCTCGACTACATCGTCAAAGTGATGGCCGAGCGCAACCTTGCTGCAGCCTGCCTTGCGGGCGGCATCGTGCAGAGCGCCGCGGCGCAGCTTGGCACAGAGCGAGCAGGGGTTTTCCTCGTGGCGGATATCAAACACGATAGGGCCGATCTGGGTGGGGACGCGGATGTACTCGACGCCCAGCTTGTTGCACAGCGTCTGTACAGGGGAGAAGTCCATCTCATCATAGCCCATCTCCAATGTAATAGCCACGACGGTAAAATGGTGCGGATAAAAGCGGCTCAGCTGACTGAGTGCCACGAGCAGCGCGAGCGAGTCCTTGCCGCCGGAAACACCGACCGCAATCCTGTCGCCCTCATCTATCATATGGTAATGGTCCACCGCACGGCGGACATAGGAAAGCATTTTCTGCATAACAGTCTCCTTTTTGATCGTACATATTAAAATTTATCAGAAAACGTCAAAAATCGCAAATGCAAAAAATGAAATGCAAAGTGAGTATTCGAGAGTATGAGAGAGAATAGAGGCGAAAACGAGAGAATGTATTGGATTGAAGATATTTTTTCAAAATTTCGCTTGACTTGCGCAAAATGATGTGTTTTAATAAATATGCTCGTTTCGAGCGATCAATCAGTTGTCAAAGTATTTTTGATATATATAAACGGAGGAAAAAACCATGTCTACTTTTATGGCTAAGGCAGAAAATGTCGAGCGTAAGTGGTATGTACTGGACGCAGCTGGCAAGCCGCTGGGCCGTACTGCTGCAACCGCTGCAATGCTGCTTCGCGGCAAGCACAAGACCACGTTCACTCCCCATGTTGACTGCGGCGATTTCGTAATCATCGTCAACGCTGACAAGGCGGTTCTGACCGGTAAGAAGCTTACCCAGAAGTACTATCGTCATCACACCGGCTGGGTCGGCGGTCTGAAGGAAGTTCAGTACAAGACCCTGATGGCTGAGAAGCCGGAGTTCGCTATGCAGCTCGCAGTTAAGGGCATGCTGCCGAAGAATTCCATCGGCCGTCAGTCCGCTACCCGTCTGAAGGTATTTGCTGGCGAGAACCACAATCATCAGGCTCAGAAGCCCGAGAACTGGGAAAAGTAAGGGAGGATTAACTGATGTATACACCTAAGAAGGCATATTTCTATGGCACCGGCAGAAGAAAGTCCTCTGTTGCCCGCGTTCGTCTTTTCCCGGGCGGCACCGGTGAGATCAAGATCAACAACCGCACCATCGACAACTACTTCGGTCTCGAGACCCTGAAGATGGTTTGCCGTCAGCCGTTCGAAGTAACCGGCACCGAGGGCAAGTTCGACGTAGAGTGCACCGTAACCGGCGGCGGCTTCACCGGCCAGGCTGGCGCAATCCGTCACGGCATCGCTCGTGCTCTGCTGCAGGCTGATTCCGACCAGTACCGCGCAGCTCTGAAGGCTGCAGGCTTCCTGACCCGCGATCCGCGTATGAAGGAACGTAAGAAGTACGGCTTAAAGGCAGCTCGTAGAGCACCTCAGTTCAGCAAGAGATAATCTGCTGTTCAAACCGTATCAAAATGGTTCAAAAAGCCCGGAAAATCAAGGTTTTCCGGGCTTTTACTATATCTAAACGGGCTGATATAGTTTGACCAAATTTGGCAAAAGGAGAGCCGTTTTCACCCAATTTTTAGTGGTTAAATATAGGACAACCAGCAAAAATGGGGGTAAAAAAAGGGGTTAGTGGTTAAATTATAGGACAACCGAGAGCCGATTTTGGGGTGTTTTTGGAGGTGCTTTTCAGCCTGCCTTCCCCTCGTTTTGGGCTGTGGCAGTTTGGTATAGTTTGACCTAATTTGAATAATTGAATATGAATTTGATGTAGCACTCAGTATAATGACTGGGTGCTTTTTTCATTTCAGGAACTCGTATTCCGGCGATAGAAAGAGCCGTCACTTCACTTTTTATTTTGAAGTGGCGGCTTTTTCTATTTCCAGAAGCAACAGCAACAATTAGAAATGAGGTGAAGTCAATGAACACGCAAATCATCGCCATCGCCAACCAGAAGGGCGGTGTTGGCAAGACAACGACCTGTGCCAACTTGGGAATCGGGCTGGCGCAGGCCGGAAAGAAAGTCCTGCTGATCGATGGAGACCCGCAAGGCAGCCTGACGATCAGCTTAGGCAATCCCCAGCCGGACAAGTTGCCCTTTACGCTGTCGGACGCTATGGGGAATATCCTGATGGATGAGCCGATTCATTCCGGCGAGGGTATCCTGCACCATCCAGAGGGTGTAGATCTGATGCCCGCCGACATCCAGCTATCCGGTATGGAAGTATCGCTGGTAAACGCCATGAGCCGTGAGACCATCCTGCGGCAATATCTGGACACGCTGAAGGGGCAATATTCCCATATCCTCATCGACTGCCAGCCCTCCCTTGGGATGCTCACAGTCAATGCGCTGGCCGCTGCAAACAGGATTATCATTCCCGTTCAGGCGGAGTATCTACCCGCCAAAGGGTTGGAACAGCTGCTCTCCACGGTAAACAAGGTAAAGCGGCAGATCAACCCCAAGCTCCAGATAGACGGTATCCTGCTGACGATGGTGGACAGCCGAACCAACTTTGCAAAAGAAATCTCAGCACTCCTGCGGGAGACTTACGGCAGCAAGATTAAGGTATTCGGCACAGAGATTCCCCACTCTGTCCGGGCAAAGGAAATCAGCGCCGAGGGAAAAAGCATTTTTGCCCATGATCCCGGCGGCAAGGTGGCTGAGGGCTACAAAAATCTGACTAAGGAGGTGTTGAAACTTCGAAAAGCAGCGCAAAAATAGAGCTGGCTCTGGTAGATGATCTGTTCTCCACCGAAGGCCGCCAGGATGCAAAGCTGGAAAAGATTCAGGAAATTCCGCTGTCTGAACTGCATCCGTTCAAGAACCACCCATTCAAAGTCAAGGATGACGAAGCCATGATGGAGACTGCTGACAGTATTAAGCAATATGGCGTTCTTGTTCCGGCGATTGCCCGACCGGACCCGGAGGGCGGTTATGAACTTTGGTAGCTGGACACAGGCAGCAAAGAGCCAGTGAGCTAGAAAAGGAGACTATGCCGGTCATTGTTCGGGATTTGATGATGATGCCGCCGATCAATTATGGTTGCTTTAAGCAATCTGCAACGAAGCTTGCTCCCCAGTGAAAGGGCCTTTGCCTATAAGATGAAGCTGGATGCCATGAAACATCAGGGGGAGCGAGTTGATTTAACTTGTTCCCAAGTTGGGAACAAGTTAGAGGGCAAGAAGTCCAGTGAGATTTTGGCAGAGCAAGTAGGCCAGAGTAAAAATCAGATTTTCCGCTATATCCGCCTGACCGAACTGATTCCCGAACTGCTGGATATGGTGGATGAAAAGAAGATTGCCCTGAACCCGGCTTATGAGCTGTCCTTTCTCAAAAAGGAGGAACAGTTAGACCTGCTGGACGCGATGGACAGTGAACAGGCTACACCTTCCCTTTCCCAAGCCCAGCGGCTCAAGAAGTTCAGCCAGGAGGGGCATTTATCTATTGATGTGATGCGGGCCATTATGGGCGAGGAAAAGAAAAGCGATCTGGATCGTGTGACATTTACTTCTGATACTCTGCGGAAGTATTTCCCCAAAAGTTATACGCCCCCGGATGCAGGAAACCATTATCAAGCTGCTGGAACAGTGGCAAAGAAAGCGTCAGAGAGACCAGGAACGATGAAAGGAGCCGTCTATGAAGGATATTTCAGCCAGAGAGCTGAAAGGGCATAACATTCTCGCCGTAGAAAGATTTTGGGATAACACCCGCTGGATGATCGAGTTTTCCATCCTGCGTCCCGGCACTACTTACGGAAGGCACGGAGATGAAATGAGGCTGTTTTTGACAGAGGACGCAGAATTGCCGCCCCTGCAAAGTCAGCAGCGGGAGATCAAAATCAAAAGGTGCGCCCGTGATAATTGAGGGTCATGTCCTGGATGTAAAGAAAAAACGGAGGAAATAAGATGTTTAGAGAAAAAGAAATCTGCAATGCTATCAGGACGGCGTATCTTTATCTTTTCCCCGACAAAAAGGAGCGGAAAAGGGCACTTTCCAGATTGAACATGGAACTTGTGGTGCAGTCTGTCCGCTATCGTGGGGAAAGTGTTCTTGCCTACCAGACCGCAGGAAATCATGAGTGTTCCCTGAACTACTATGGGCCGGAGTTGCTTCCACAGCGGGTTTTGCATTTACCAAAAAACTATCCAAAGTCATTCCACACAAGTGGAGGCTTCATATATCCGGGAACTATGGCTCTTGGAGGACGGACGGTTTGTGGAGGTGTCCTGCGTGAATACGAAATACCGCTCAGCATATGAAAGTTTTTCCACCTGTTACCGCACTATCCATCATATCGTCAGGGAGCACTGGCAGGACTATCCAGCGGAGAGGTTGCCGACGCCTTTGAGGACATCAGCCGCTATCCCTTGATGGGAGACCAGGAGTTTTCTATGAAGTTTGAGCCGCGTCTTTACTGACAGCGGCTTTTGTTATTCCCTGACCACAGGAAGGAGTGAAGTGAATGGCAGTCTACCGCGTACAACGGACGCGATTTACCGTTATGTCAAATTATCATCTGAAGGATAAAGGGCTGACCTTAAAATCTAAGGGCCGCTGATCCTGTCCTCGCTGAGGAGTGGGAATTACACGACCAGAGGGCTGGCTTCCATCTGTAAGGAGGGTGTGGTGGACGCTATTGGCTCTGCGCTCAAAGAGCTGGAAACAGCCGGCTACATTGTCCGCAGGCAGCTTCGCGGCGCAAATGGCCGTATTACTGATACTGAGTACATCATTTATGAGCAGCCACAGCCAAAGCTGGATATGCGCTGCCGGATGGTTTCACCTACGGAAAACCCGGATATGTAAGACCGATATGGAAAAGCCCAGCAAATTAAATATAGAATCAAATACAGAAAAATCAATTACTTATGGATCAAGTATCCGATTCCATTCCCTTCCGAGACAGCGGCGCAGAACCGCCGGAACGGAAAGGAAGGGATGCGATGTCACTCACAGAGATAGAGAATTATCGGGAATTGATTTTTGGAAAATATCGAGTATGACTGCCTGAAGCAGCGTTATCCGCTCTACCTGGATGACCTGAATGAGATCGTAGAGCTGATGGTGGAAACGGTCTGCGCCAGAAGACCACCCGTTTCTGGGGGCAGACTTTACGAGATCGTGCGTTCCCTTTTGAAGCTGGCAGCTCACACATCGAGTTTGTCATGGACTGCCTGCAAAAGAACACCACCCAGGTACGCAACATGAAGCAGTACCTGCTTGCGGTGCTGTTCAATGCGCCTACCACCATGAGCAATCATTACACTTCATTGGTCAACCACGATATGAACGCAGGCGGCTGGTAAGGCCGTCTTTTATTATGCCAAAGGAGGCACGACATGAACCAGATGGAAATTTTCAAAAACCCGGAGTTTGGCAGTATCCGGGTTGTCGAAGAAAACGGCAAATACCTGTTTTGCGGTGCAGATGCAGCCAGAGCTTTGGGATATGCCAGACCGAACGAAGCCGTTTCTAAGCACTGTAAGGGTACGCTGAAACGGCGTACCCCTACTACGGGCGGGATACAGGAAATGCTCTTTATCCCCGAAGGCGATCTATACCGCCTGATCGTTCACAGCAAATTGCCATCGGCAGAGCGGTTTGAACAGTGGGTATTCGATGAGGTCCTGCCTACTATTCGCAAGCATGGGGCCTATCTCACAAAAGAGAAACTGTGGGAGGCAGCCACTTCACCAGAGGCTTTGATGAAACTCTGCTCGGATTTGCTGGCTGAGCGCGAAGCGAATGTTTCTCTGCGTAAAGAAAATGCACAGCTGGAGGGCAAAGCTGCTTTCTATGATCTGTTTATCGACTTAAAGCACAGCACCAATCTCAGGACTACTGCCAAAGAGCTGGATGTGCCGGAGCGCCGGTTTGTCCGGTTTCTTCTGGAAAAGCGGTTTGTGTACCGCACCGCATCCGGCAATGTTCTGCCCTATGCCAATGTGAAAAATACGGGGCTGTTCTCTGGCGAAGGACTACTGCAACCACGGGCATACCGGCTCCTACACGCTGGTTACCCCCAAGGGAAAAATCTATTTTGCCCAGCTGCGGGAAATGATCTTGTTGATCTCATAAGAATGGAAAGGAAGTGGGTTTCGTGCCAGAAGGCAAAACAATCGGTCAGCTGATGGAGGAAATGCGCCAGAAAGCCGGAGCGCAGAATTACCACGGCCATGACTATATGGATTTGGAGCGATTTGCCGAGGACACCCGGCACATGATTATCTTCGATGTGCTGACTAACGACTCCCCGGTGGGCTGGAAAGGAGAACGCACCCGTCTGTTTTTGACGGAGGCTGGATACCAAAAGAGTTTGGAAAACCAAGAAAAAGGCCATATCAAGATTCTCAGCCATGCAAAGGTCAGAAATGGAGAGTTGTTCTATGACCATTCTGATCAAATTCGTTGAGGGCGGTTCAATGAAATGCATCTACTCGGCTAGTGATCCCGCCTTAGAAAGAAATGCACCATCCCTGCACATTTTGTGGAAAGGAGGCGTTGAAAATGCAGGAAGAAGTGGAAAACAGGACTTTAACGCTGGTTGTCAGCGGAACAAAGTTCACTGGCAGGCTGTTTAAGGCCGCCATCACCAAGTACCTTGCCCACTGCAAGGAAAAGAAGCTGCAAAAGCAGAGAAGTCGTGACGCTCCTGTGACACCCCACGGCAAACAGACCGTCAAGCAGCTCATTGGCCAGAACCAGGGGATCTCCAATATCGAGATTACAGACCCCTTCCATCAAGGAATTTGAGAAGATCGCCCGGAAATATGGTGTGGACTATGCGGTGAAGAAAGACCGCAGCAGCTCCCCCAAGTACCTGATCTTTTTCAAAGGCCGTGACGCCGATGCGCTGACCGCTGCATTTACCGAGTACACCAGCAAAAAGGTCAAGAAGGCCGAGAAAACGGAACGCCCGTCTGTGCTGGCAAAACTCAGTCAGTTCAAAGAGATGGTCAAAAATGCCGTGGTGGACCGCACCAAGCGAAAGGAGCTGGAACGATGAAAAAGCAGTTTGACATCAAAAAGCTCGTTTTGCTGAACCTGCCCTATCTCCTGATGGGGCTGTTTGCTACCAACTTCGGGGAGGCATGGCGACTGGCTCAGGGGGCAAATGCTTCGGAGAAATTCCTTTCCCTGTTTGCTGTCCTGCCTGGGGCGTTGCAAAGTTTCTGGCCCAGCCTGCACCCGTTGGATCTGCTGGCGGGGCTGTGCTGCGGTGCTGGCCTGCGTCTGGCGGTGTATCTCAAAAGTAAAAACGCCAAGAAGTACCGTCACGGCATGGAGTATGGCTCTGCCCGTTGGGGGAACCCGTGAGGATATTGCTCCCTACATCGACCCGGTGTTCCAGAACAATGTCATTCTCACAAAAACCGAGAGCCTGACCATGAACAGCCGCCCCAAGGACCCAAAGACCGCCAGAAACAAAAATGTGCTGGTGATCGGCGGCTCCGGTTCCGGTAAGACCCGCTTTTGGTTGAAGCCAAATCTCATGCAGATGCACTCGTCCTATGTAATTACGGACCCCAAGGGAACCATTTTGGTCGAGTGCGGAAAAATGCTCCAAAGGGGCGCACCCAAGGTGGGGAAGGACGGAAAGCCCATGAAGGACAAGCAGGGAAAGGTCATCTATGAGCCATACCGGATTAGGGTGTTGAATACCATCAATTTCAAGAAGTCCATGCACTATAACCCTTTTCGCCTATATCCATAGCGAAAAGGACATCTTGAAGCTGGTAACAACGCTGATTGCCAACACCAAAGGCGAAGGCAAGGCCGGGGACGATTTCTGGGTCAAAGCAGAGACCTTGCTGTATTGCGCGTTGATTGGCTATATCCACTATGAAGCTCCGGTGGAGGAGCAGAACTTTTCCACCCTCATAGAGTTCATCAACGCCATGGAAGTCCGGGAGGATGACGAGGAGTTCAAGAACCCCGTGGATCTGATGTTTGACGCATTAGAAGCCGAGAAGCCAAACCACTTTGCGGTGCGCCAGTATAAGAAATATAAGCTGGCCGCCGGTGTTATATGCTCTAAGTGACTTCTTAATCATGATTTTGTCATGGTTAGTGAAGCAATCACTTAGAGCATTTTTGTTTCAGGAGGTACAGCTATGAGAAACGAAAAAATCACCCCACTGTACGAGCGCCTGAGCCGGGACGATGAGTTACAGGGCGAGAGCAATTCCATATCCAACCAAAAACAGATGTTGGAGGATTTTGCTCGCCGGAACGGGCTGCCAAATCCTACGCATTTTACAGATGACGGTATCTCAGGCACCCGGTTTGACCGCCCCGGATTTTTGGCGATGATGGAGGAAGTGGAGGCAGGGCGTGTAGAGGCAATCGTCATCAAGGACATGAGCCGGTTAGGGCGCGACTATCTGAAGGTCGGTCAGGTTATGGAGGTTTTGCGGCAGCGTGGTGTTCGTCTGATTGCCATCAACGACGGTGTAGACAGTCTGAAAGGTGATGACGATTTTACCCCGTTCCGCAACATCATGAATGAATTTTACGCCCGTGATACCAGCCGGAAAATCCGCTCTGTGTTTAAGTCAAAAGGCATGAGCGGTAAGCACCTGACAGGCACCGTGATTTACGGCTACTTGTGGGATGAAAAGCGGGAACATTGGCTGGTAGATGAAGAAGCCGCCGAAGTGGTACGCCGTATCTTTTCCCTCACGCTGGAGGGATATGGGCCTTATCAGATTGCTTGCAAACTATCCGCAGACCGGATTGAAATTCCTGTCGTACACCTTGCCCGCTTCAACGAGGGTGTGAACCGTTCAAAGCCGGTCAAAGACCCCTATGGATGGGGATCATCTACCATCGTGAACATTTTGAAAAACGAGTATAGGGCACACCATCAATTTCAAGACCCGCAAGCACTTTAAGGACAAGAAAAGCCACTATGTTTCTGAGGACAAATGGACGATCTTTGAGAATACCCATGAAGCCATTATCGACCAGCAGACCTTTGATTTGGCGCAGAAAATCCGCAGCAATGTACGGCGTTATCCAAACGGCTGGGGCGAAGCGGCTCCCCTCACAGGCTTGCTCTATTGTGCCGATTGCGGCGGCAAGATGTATGTCCACCGCACCAACAATGGCAAGCGGGTTTCTCAATATACCTGTTCCAATTATACCAAAGTTCCGTGTGGGACACTATGCCCTACACAACACCGTATCAATGAGAGTGCTGTCCTGACATTGGTTTCCGACACGCTCCGGGCTATCGCTGAATATTCGAGAAATGACCGGACGGAATTTATTCACACTGTTCAGGAGACGCAGGTTGCTCAACAGAGTGCCGATATATCGAAAAAGCGCAGGCGTCTGGCTGCTGCTCAAAAGAGAGCCGGAGAACTGGAAAAACTGATTTGCAAAATCTATGAGGACAACGCCCTCGGCAAGCTGCCGGATGCACGATATAAGGCGCTTGATGCACAGTATGCCAAAGAGCAGGATGCACTTGAGATTGAAATTGCAGAGCTGGAAAAGGCTGTTACCGGCTATGAGCAGAGCCAGAAATCCGCAGAGAAATTTATAGCCCTAATTGATAAGTATGAGAATTTTGACACTCTGACAAACACCATGCTCAACGAGTTTGTAGAGAAAATCCTTGTCCACGAACGCGCCCGAAAAGGCAGCCAGGACACCACGCAGGAAATTGAAATCTACTTCAATTTTTTAGGGCGCTATATCCCACCATCCTTACAGCCGGTTCCTTTAACCCCGGAGGAACAGGAAGAACTGCGAAAAAAAGAAGAACGCAAGGACAGGCTCCATCAGAACTATTTGGAAACGAAAGCCAGCGGCTCACGAAACGGTATGAGGACAAAATCAAGGCGCAGAAAAAGCGGAAATGGACGCTAAGAAAGCCCTGATCCGGGCTGAGGATATGAAAAAAGGTGTTTTTTCTACTATCGGTCAGCTGCCGAAAGAAGAACCGCGCAAAGGCAGCATAGCAGCCAGCGCAGCAGTCTAATCATCACGAAGCAAAGGAGAATGAAATATGAGTAAGTTGACTTACATTCGTTGTGGAGATTATGATATACCCAACCTAAAACTTTCTGAACAGCCGGAAACTTCTATCGGCAAGTACGGCAGGATGAGAAAATCCTACCTAAAGAAACATCGCCCCATTCTCTACAACCAACTGCTGATGAGCGAGAAGCTGTATCCACACCTGTTAGAGATTGACCGGACAGCGCAGGAGCGCGTGGACACCATGTTGCCTCACATGATGGAGACTGCGGGTGTCACGGAAGAACTGAAAGCCTGTGACCCTATGCGTTGGGTGGGGCTGATGAACACATTAACGGCACAGATTGAGGAAATTTTAATCAGGGAACTGATTTGCAGCTGAATGGGAGGTGCGGGAAATGCTGACCTTTGAAAAGATTTTGAAAGTGTTTCAGGCATATCTGGATGATGATCCACTGTATGAGGTGGTTCAGACCAGCCACGGTTATACATTGATGGCATGGGAACCCCACCGGAATGACTGGTACAGCGCTGAAATACAGAAAACCCCGGAGGATTTACGGAACGCTTTGTTGGGTACATACGCCAACTTTCTGGAAGATAAGATTACTGGAAATGACCGTGACCTGACTGTGACAGAAACCGGAGAAATCCAGCAGAGGTGTCGGGAACTTTTGGAAAAGTGCCGGGAACCTTGATATAGAAATGCCAGAAGGAGGCCGCGATTATGCGTCCTCCTTCTGCTTCGCAGTCTGTTCCATTTTGAGCGCCCCGTCTATGGCACCTTCGATAATCGGCAGGTATTCTTCAGGGCAGAGTTTCAGCTTGTGGCTGACCCGTTGCCGCTGTTCGCTTTCTTCCCGCATGATCTCCGGGTTAAAATACCGTTCCACGGGAAGTCCGCAGATCTTAATCAATTGGATCATCACAGGCAGGCTCGGAATCGCACCTTGATTCTCAATGTTGGCAAGATACCGCCATTCAATCCCAACCATTTCTGCCAATGTTTTTCGTGCAAGACGCTTTGCCTCTCGTGCGGCTTTGACATCTGCACCGAAGGTTTCAAAACCGGGACAATCTTCAACTTTCGCCATATAGCATCACCCGGTTACATTGTATAATTCATACTTCGCCCGTGGAATGTTGCTATATGCAGGTTAGTTGAAGTTTATAATTCATAGTTTGTGCTAATGTAGGTTAAAGAGGCGGGATATATCCTAGTTGGATAGCCTTAGTTACTGCTTCTACTGCCGAAGAAACTTCTAATTTCTCAAATATATGCTGCAAGTGATTAGAAACTGTTCGCTCACTCATAAAAAGATGTTCAGCAATCTCTTTTCTTTTCATACTACTAGCCAGCATACGAAGAACCTGTTTCTCAGTTTCTGTTAGTTCCTCTATGTAGGTTTCATCTTTTTCAAAATAGGTGGAGCCATTATTTATTCTTTCAAGAATGTGTAGCAGTTCTTCTGGTTCAATATCCTTGTTGATAAAACCTTTTGCTCCAAGCTTTTCAGCTTCTTTTCGGTAAACAGGCAGATCATATCCCGACAAAACAACAATTTTTTGATTGGGATATTTTTGTAAAAGGCTCTGTGCCAAGAGCAGACCATCTTCCTCAGCCAGTTTTCCGAGATTGATGTCCATCAGAAGAATATCGGGCTTATCTCTTTCAATAATCGGCCCTATTTCATCAATGGATTTGACATTTGAAAACTGTTCAACGGATGGAAAATCTGATAAAACAATCGCCAAACTTTGAGAAAAAAGCGCATGGTCATCGACCAACAAAACTCGCATAAGATTCATCTCCTTTCATGGGAATTAAGATGCTGATATTTGTTCCGCCTACCGGATTTGCTCTAATCGTCATTTTGCCATTCAAAAAGATCACCTGCTCCTGAATAGAGGCAAGTCCGTGATGAGGGCTGTGATCGTCAGGCACTCTTGAAAAGCCTGTGCCATTGTCTGATACTTGCAGGGTAATCATGTCATGTTCCTGTTGCAGTTTCACATCAATTCTTGCTGCATGAGAATGTTTGAGGGCGTTTACTGTCAGCTCTCTTGCAAACCGACAAATTAGCATAGTGTATGGTTCCACCAAAAAAATATCGTCTCTGCAATCCAGAACAACTAAGGTGTCACTGTCATTGGTAATAGAGTCCAGAACACTTTGAAGATTCTCTTTGAATGTCAAGTTCTTTAGTAATTTCGGATGATATGCCTGCATTTGGAGCCGTATGGAAGATGTGAGTTTCCGCAGCGTATCTTCCAGAAGTCGCTGAATTTCAATCTGGTCGGCTTTACGCACCAGATTTTTCATGGAAAGAAGATCCTGTAAAATATCGTCGTGTAGGTAATTGGTAAACTCTTTTCGGAGAGCTTCTTCATGCTTGATTTGCGCTACTGTGTATTCATAAAATGAAGAAACTTCATCTGAGGTGTTATCTTCCAATTTTCCTGCTTTCCAGAACAACAGCAGGCGATAAAGCAGTCCCCAAAACACAAGCAGATAAATCAGTGTAATCGCCGTTAAAATAGGCAAGTCAAATAACCATATGGTCAACAGGAAGCTGGTCATGCACACAAAAAGAAAAATAGCAATTACAGACCTGCTTAATGAAAAAAATGTCTTTTGCTTATGATCTGCCCGAAAAATAATACTGTGTATAGTGACAAATGTAAGCACGACAATCAGATATAACCCCATCTGTTTAACATAGTTCTCTTTCCTAGAAAAAGCTGTCATGTAGCACATAAATGGGAGCAGAACAAAGAACACTGAAAATAATAGCTGCTTTCTTTGACTCCTTAAAATAAACCATACTCGCTTACGATGAACTACGGATATGGCAATGCACCAGACGAAGGAAAATAGAAACTGAATGTTATAGAGGATATAAAACCATCGTCTGTCAAGGAAAAAACTCATGGTTGCTGTAAAACAGAGTATCGCTATCCCGGATAGGAATATCTTCCTTCCCTTGTAATTGACACCCTGAAAAAGAAATGCCTGTACAAAGTTCACCAGCTGATACAAACAGACTGGGAGAATCACAACTGATGCTGTGTCTGCAAGGGAATATGAAGCAAACAAAGATAATCCAAAGTGCCATCCAAATAACACTAGGAGAATTGCAAATTGTGACAGGACAGGATTCCCTTTTACATTTTTACCGGATATGTTGTAGCCGTCCCAAAACAGAAATGTGAGAAGTACAATATGAACAATATTTTCTGCTGGTATTGTAGCTTCGATTGTATTCATTACGCACAGAAATACAATAAGCAACAGCTGATTGAGTATCATCAAGCCTTGTCTTAGCATATATTTTCGTTTCACAGCAACACCTCCTTGCCTTTCTCTATTTTACTCTACTTGTGCCATATCTGCAAGAAAGTGAAATGGAGTAATCACCGTAGGCAGTCGAGATTCATACTGGATTCCAACTGCCTACGGTGATATTAGTTTATCGCTGCTTTATAGCAGGAGTATTTGGTTATTTGATAGTAGATAAAATAAATGATAGAAAAAATTCCGATAGCTAAGGCTATGGGCAGGATAACCTCGCTTGCCTGCCCCAGCACATCATCCATCAATGCAGATTTGTAACATATGATAGCAAAAATGCTGTGCAGCATACCCATCACATAAGGGATCACAAAGTAAATTTGTATTTGACGACGGACGCATCTTTTTATCGTATCCCTGCTGTAACCCATGCGCTGAAGGATGTTGTAATCATCCCGATCGTAGGAGACAGCAGATAGATTTTGAAAGTAGAGGATACTGCCGGTTGCAATCAGGAAGATGATGGTTGCAAATGCAATCAGCAGATAGGTGGAGCTGTTCAGCTGGATGATTTCAGTCTGCCGCTGCCATGCACTTGCAAGATAAATGTTTTCAGGCATAGCATCTTTCAAAATCGTATAGGCAGTCCCATCAGAACGGGTCGTTCCTCCGTTGATGCTGACAACAGTGATCTGTTCAGGCTGCCCACTTGTTATGGTCTGATAAAGTCGGTCAGAGACAAGAAGCGTAGCAACACTATTTGCAAATCCGATAGGATTATTCAAGGTGGTCTGAACAACTGTCACATCCGTTGTGCTTCCCTTGCCAAAGTTCAGGCGATAAACAGCGCCAACATCCTTGTTTTCCGGGTCTGGGCGGTATTTCACTAAAACACATTCAGTATCCCTAAGCTCAGAAATCGTACTTTCTTTTCCCTGACTGTTCAATAAAGTATTGTAGTCGGTCAGGCTCATACATTCAAAACCCGGAGTCCGTATTTCTTCGCCGCTAATGTTATATTCATCGGGAAGATGATCTGATATGGCTGTGGCTTTGAGCAAGGTGGTTTCTTGTACCTGGCATTCCTGTCCATTTAGAGCTTTAGCTAATGCCTCCAACGCGTCTTTACTCTGCTGTTCATCCTCAATCCGGTATTCAATGGCAGAAGGAATGATTCGCTCCACAGCCCTGTAAGGATACCAGACTGAAAGTGTGGTTGCCCCAAAAACGGCAAGTGTTCCGGCAGTCAGTAAAACCAAAAGAATCAGTGATTTTGCATTGGAGCGGATGCGGTGCATAAATTTAGGAACTACAATAATAGTGTTCTCATGGTACAGAACACTATGGCGATTTTTGATGCACTGGCATACAAAGGGAGCAAAAGAATAAATGGACAATACGGTGCCAACTACTACCAGCACCAGTGTCAACAATGCAATAGGATAAAATCCAATCGTTGTCCAAACAGATTGAACACCTCGAACCATGTCCAATGCCAGAACATATCCGCCGAGTAGAGAAATAATTCCTATGGAGGAAAAAATGATGTTCGGACGAACAGGTTTTTCCACCTTTTTTTCTAGTCGAACTAAATCCAAAAGGGTTGATTTTAGAAGCAATACTGCATTGGAAATCGTAAGGGTAAGCAGCACAGCAAGGATAAACAGGAAAATCGAACTGACAGCATGAGGATTGATAAATGGAATTGCCCCTATATCAATCGTCAGACCAAGCAAAGCAACAATTCCTGCCGTTACGCCGATGTGCAGTAGGCTGCCAGCGAAAATGCCTATGAACATTCCCCCAAGGCAAATGAAAATATTTTCTATGGTCAACAGGCAAAGCATATCCACTTTGCGGTATCCAAGCAGGGCATAAATCCCCAATTCTTTCATTCGGCGGCGCATGAAAAAGTTGTTCGAGTAGAACATATACAACACAACAAACGCCATGATGAATACTGCGACTACACTGCACATCATTTCTACGCGGCCATCCGACGAGATTTTTGCCATGATAATCTCATTCATAGAAAAAGAAGTAAAGCAAAAGTAAACCATCAAAACGAAAGAAACGGACACAAGATACAGTGAATAAAAGGAAAAGTTCCGTTTCAGATTTTTTAACGCTATCGTCGTTAAGTTCATATACTCACCCCCCAGTTACCGTTTCTCGTCCTGCCGAGCAGATTCCTGCATGATAGCCTCATAGAAACACCGGCGTTCAGAATTATGGCGCTGCAACTCGGAGATGATATGTCCATCTTTGAAGTAAAGGATACGGTCTGTATAGCTGGCAGCATAGGGATCGTGCGTTACCATGAGGATTGTGGTTCCCAAAGTATGATTGACCTCTTTCAATGCAGTAAGCAGTTCTGTTGCGGAACTGGAGTCTAGTGCACCGGTAGGTTCGTCTGCAAAAATCAGAGGAGGGCGTTTTACCATTGCGCGCGCTGCCGCCACACGCTGCCGTTGACCGCCGGACAATTCGCTGGGATATTTTTTTAGCTGAGAGTCAATCCCAAATAGTTCGGCCAGTTCCTTAACTTTCCTGTCAATCTCCTGCGCCGGTTTGTGAAGCAGAGTCAATGGGACTGCAATATTTTCGCGTACAGTAAGACTATCCAGAAGGAAATATTCCTGAAAGATAAAGCCGAGATTGTTTTTACGGAAATCAGCGGCCTGTCTTTGGCCAAGCTTTTCAATATGGGTTTTTCCCATGACAATATGACCGTTAGTCGGAACATCGATTGTAGATAAAACATTTAGGAGAGTTGTTTTGCCGGAGCCAGACGCGCCCATGATGCCTAAAAACTCCCCCTGTGCAACCTCAAAGGAAATATTGTCAAGACCGGGTTTGGGCTGGTTCGGATAGATTTTTGTAATGTTTTTTACTTGTAATAGTATACTCATAATGATTCGCTCCTTTCGTGGTACACGGACAGTATAGCGTACATAGAAAAAAAGAACATGAGTAAATCGCGCAGAAAAGGTGCGTGATTTACTCATGCTGAATCTGTACAGTTTTGATACAATATTTTCAAAATAGTGAATATGTATATCTGCCGCACGAGGGCAAAAGAAAAAAAGCCGTCGTACAGCAGACACATTTCCACGCGCCTATGAAGCGGCGACTTTGAGAAGATCAGAGCCGCCGTTTCTTTTCGTCTATCCTAAACCAACGACGACCTAACACCGTGTAAATCCACGGCGGCATATAGGAGGATTGCCGCCGTGTCTATTTTTGCCTTTTTTCACAGTCCCCATGACCTGCACCAGCTAAAAAAAGCCTGTTCCCAGCAGCGGAGCAATGCGGCCAGCGGTATGCACTATACCATGTAACTAAACAGCAAAATAGATTTCATTACGCTCGTATGGCTTTATGCCGTCCGGGCGCTTTTTTGTCCCTATGGAGCCGGAACATCGGGTCAGCATGGCCCGAACTTTATCCTCGGTGCCGTTCTCCGCCGTTCCCCATTCAGATTTTACCAAAAAAATCTGAATGGAGGAAAGGCAGATGGAAGCTTACCATCAATTATAACGGACAAGCTGTGGCCGTGGAGGTTACGCTGGAAGTCTATGAATTTCTTGACCGGGCCGATCATAAACGGAGAATCTGTTCCATGAACAGCGGCGGCATTGGGATGGCTGGAGTTTGACGAGTACATCATTACCACCGAGGGTGGGGGCTACGGCGAAACGCCGGAAGAATACCTTGCCGCATGGAAACGCTGCATGAGCTGATGACTGTTCTGGACACCTGTACCGAGGCCCAGCGCCGCCGGTTCCCTGCTCTATGCGCTTGAGGGACTGAGCCTTGCAGAGATTGTGTGCGGCTGCTCCAAAGTGGCTGTTATCAAAGTGGAGGCGGTCAGAAAAATTTATAAATTTCTTTGAGAACAGGCTTAACGAATGACCTGTTTTCTGGCTACCAGCGAAAGGGATCATTTCCTTTATCTCAGCGAGGGCGACAGCGGACGAGCTGCCCGCCTCTCCGATTTTCAGGAGGTAAAGCCATGAAAACAATCAATCTGCGGTGGATGTATCCCCACTACCGGCATGACCAGTTTGTGGATGTTACGGACGAGGTATGGGCAGCGATGTATCAGGCCCAGCGGGAGATGGAGAACTATGAGCGTCGGAAAGTCTACCACCGCGCCTACTACTCTGGACGCATACAGCTGGCTGGAAAATTACGCACTGGAACACAGCAGATCGCCGGAAGATATTTTGCTGGAACGAGAAGAAAATGACCAAATTCGCCATACCGATTGCCGACAATCTGATGATTGATTGTTGGCATGATAAGCGGTACGGATAAGGCGCTTTGCGTCATCCGTCGGTCTGCGGAAGCGATGGTTTAATGTCTTAACAGATGATTGTAATATCAGACCATAAAACAATATTATCCATTTTGCAAAGAGGCGTGGAGGTGTCCGATGATCGTCGAAGCGTTTCTTCTGGACAAGAGAGCCGAGGCCGCCAGAGATCGCAAGATGTTCCGGTATAAGGCGTTTTATTCCCTCGATTGTAACGATGGAATCGAAAATGCCGCCATCGGCTGGGCGCAGCCATCGCCGGAAGACTACCTGATAGAAAAATTAGAATTAGACGAAATGGCGATTGTACGCCAATTTCCGCCGCTACTGCGCTGGCTCTGCCGTGCCGCCCGCTATATGCTGGGTATGAAAGAAAGATATTGCCGCAATGGAGGGTATCACGCCAGCACAGGCGGGAAAATCCATCCATGCCGCACTGCGGAGGCTGCGCCGATACTTTGCTCGACAGAAATGGACGGTCAATCTATGAGTATTTTCAAAGAAAAGAGGTGCCTGACATGAACGAAAAAATTACAGCCCACCCCCAAAAAGAAGAACGGGAGAAAGTCCTGAAGGAGATTCGGCAGCTTGAAAACCGAAAGAAGATTTTGGAGAACAAGCAGCGCAACGAGGAACGCAGGGTTCGCACCCGCCGCCTGATTGAGCGCGGAGCCGTTTTGGAGGGGATTTTCCCGTTGGCTCCCGACCTTTCCGGCGCAGAGGTCAAAGCATTTTCTGATTGCCCTGTCCCATCTTCCGGGGGCTGCGGAATTGACTGCAAACCTGCCAAAATCCGGGGACACGCCATAAGTCCCTTGTTTACAAGGGCGCACTTATACACCGTTGCCGGTGTTGTGCACCTGCCGGGGCGTTGCGTACTTCGTCCGCGATGGGGCTACGCTCCCCAAACCCCTTGTGCGCTCTGCGCAGCCAAACACCCGCTTTAGGTTTGTCCGGCTCCACAGAGCCTGTTACCTCACTGAAAGGAGGTGTACCCCATAGATTTCGTCATATCCCCGTCAGTATCATCTAGCGCAGCGCGGGCCGTTCTGCCGTTGCCGCAGCCGACTACCGCAGCGGAACCAAGCTGACAAATGAATGGGACGGAATGACCCACGACTACACCCGAAAGGCGGAATTGTCCATGCGGAAATCATGCTGCCCGCCCACGCCCCGCCGGAGTTTGCAGACCGATCTATCCTCTGGAACAGTGTGGAGCAGATCGAGAAAGCCAAGGACAGCCAGCTTGCCCGCGAGATTGAAGCAGCCCTGCCCCGTGAACTGTCCGGCGAACAGCAGCTCGCCCTTGTGCGTGCCTATGTGAAGGACAACTTTGTAGACAGGAATGTGCGCCGACTTTGCTATCCATGACAAGGGAACTAACCCTCATGTCCATATCATGCTGACGTCCGGCCCCTGAAAGAAAATGGCAGTGGGGCGCAAAGTGCCGCAAGGCATACGATCTGGACGAGAATGGACAGCGTATCCCGGATGGGAAAGGCGGTTGGAAAAATCACAGAGAGGATACGACCGACTGGAACGATAAAGAAAATGTGGAGATTTGGCGGGCAGCGTGGGCGGCCTACACCAATCGGCGTTGGAATCTGCCGGCAGACCGGAGCGCATTGACCATCGCAGCTACAAGCGGCAGGGCATTGATAAATTCCTCTGTCCATCTAGCCAGCCGCCAGCCAAATGGAAAAGCGCGGCATCCGCACCGACAAGGGGAAGTAAACCGGCAGATCGTTGCCGACAACAAGCTGCTGAAAGAAATCAAAGCCCGCATTACCCGTCTTTATCGCTGGTCGAAAGCCGAAACGGAAAACCACAAACACAGCAAAGCAGCTTGACTGCTTTGTGGGAGGCCCAGCAGCAGCTGAACGCTCCCACCCGCACCGGCAAAATCCGGCTTTGGCAAAAGCGCTGCACTATTCAGCTTTTGCAGGCAAACGGCATCCAGTCTATGCAGCAGCTTCATGAAAAATCGCTGATATGAACAGCCGTTACTATGACCTGCGGGAAAGATCGTCAAGGCTGAGCGCCGGATCGCCATTCTTACCGAACGCGGGAGATGGGAACAGTACAACCAGTACAAGTCCATCCACAAACAGCTTGCCAAAGTAAAGCCGGCGGGAACAGTTTGAACAGCGCCACAGCCGGGAACTGACTGTATGACGCAGCGACCCGGTATCTGAAAGACTTGAAAGACAACGGCGAGGGCAATCACCCCGGAAGGCATGGCAGCGGGAGATCGACCAGCTGACCGCCGGAAAGCAGACGGACAGCATCGACATGAAAGCTATGCGGGAGGAGCTAAAAGCTGGAACGGTTCGCAAAACCGCCGACCAACTGTCCTGGCAGGAAGGGACAAGCCCCGCGACCGGGCCGGAGCGGTAAAGGGTACGGCGCTTTGCCGACCCTTTCAGGTGCGTCGCGTTTCACGACACCTTTGCACATATAGAAAACCGCCATACAGGTTTTCCCATACGGCGGCAGATGGTTTATTTGCCGAACAAGTCGCTGTGCGACCCGGTGCGGGCAAGCGTCAGCACCAGCACATCATCCCTCGATACGGTAAATGAGCAGCCAGTCCGGGAGAATATGACATCTCTGATGGTCTGCCCAATCGCCGGACAAATCGTGATCGCGGTTTTATCCGGCAGCGGTTCGCCCATCGACAGCAGCGCCACGACCTGTTCCAGCAATCCGATTTCAGGCCACGCTTGATTGCCCGCTTGTAGTCCTTTGAAAGCGGTCGTAATTTGACGGTGTATTTTGGTTTCCCCATTTTTCAGGTCGGCAAACAACTCGTCAAGGTCATTGTATCCCTTTACAGACGGGTCTTTGGTAACTCTTCCGCTTCCAGCATGGCAGCAATCGTTTCTGTTTGCTGTTCCAGCCTTTACTTCAGGGAATGCCGCCTTCACGAAGCGACTGGCGCAATAAAGATGTTAAACGCCGTAGTCAGG
>SCPN01000831.1_pt1 | contig 30228 bp, 31 predicted proteins | sample 6106831 | NCBI WGS metagenome assembly SCPN01 (sample SAMN10720447, study PRJNA508395) | human gut metagenome | isolation source: Participant 1, 0 month
CTGTAGTCTCAGGATCAGTCATGACATCTACATCTTTGTCACTTGAAAGTGTAAGATCTTTTACCTTGATAGAATCTCCGACTTTCATGTTACTTACATCAACTTCTACCTTGTCAACCAATGCTGACGGATATGCCTTGAACTGTACTTCTTCCAGTAACTGCTCCAGTACACCACCTGTATCTTTCTCATGTCCGACCAGAACGATCTCTGCTACAGAATGTACTTTTTCATTACTTGGGGTGCCTGGGTCGCTCATACTGGTTTGACCTTTTAATGGGTTAAACTCGACATCTTTAATCAGAACATTCATCTTCTCGTGCCGGCGTGCGACTACCTGAAGCCTTGATGAAGGTCAACAGCTGCTTTTTCCATCTTAACCGGAACAGACTCTTTCATCTCTCTTCCGAAGACATTACCAGTAACGTAACCTTCTCTTCTTAATTTCTTTGCTTTGATGTCCATGCTTCTTTTTTCAGCTTTTAAAGTATTCATTTATCTTTTCCTCCAAAAATCTGATGCTTAGCAGCCTTCGCTTTGCGGTTTCAACGCTACAAAGAGGTTTTGTTAAGTAGGTTTCCTTTGTTACAGTCGTATTATAACACCTACAGCAGATAAAGATTCACCAAAAAGTTGATTTTTTTGTCCAGGTTTTTATGCATAATTTATCTACGTTTTTCCAGTTCCTCCGTCATCTCACCACGGATACTGTCCAATTTATAAAAATATGTCAGAACTGCGATCAGCACACTACGAAAAATCCCTGGAATGCAGCGATCAGTCCCGCTACACTTGCATTTTTCTTATATTCAGAATAATCGATCACATCTGGCTGCATTGCAAATGTGAGGAAGAAAATGCACATTGCTGCAATACCATAAATTGTCATTGTGATCAGATATCCTCTTCCTTCGTTGCCATGTCCGAAGAATTTGACCAATGGTGCTGTAATTGACATAACGATTGCTGTTCCCGCCATCGCACAGATCATTCTTGTGGATACAAGAATATCACGCTCATGAATATCCGATAGAAAAGCCCGGATATCAAAAACATAACCTACATTTCATTAAATTACCATCTGGGCGGTGCCATCATCGTAGACGGTCAGCTTCTTACCGGTACTACAGGAAAAAGCGGAACTTTTGAACACATGACACTGGTTCCCGGAAGTCATGATTGCTACTGTGGACGTCAGGGATGTGCGGAATGCTATTGTTCCCTAAACTCGCTTCTCGGAGATTCCGATAACCTGGAAGAATTTTTTGAAAAAAAATCAGCCGGCGATACCGGCTGTATAGAAAGATGGGAGGATTATTTAAGACATCTGTCCATTCTGATCAACAACCTGCATATGGTTCTGGAACATACCGTTATATTAGGCGGACATGTTGCTCCTTACTTTACAGATGAAGATCTCTCTAAAATCCGTCATTACGTGGCTGAGCGTTCTACCTTTGATGATGACACCAGTTACATCATTCCCGGCAATCATGCAGATATTATTTTCAGAATATTTTGTCTTTTTATTATTTTTCACTTTTTTTTCAGATTACCTATTGACATTTTCACTTTCGTGCGATATTATAATATCAACAAAAGAAAAGGAGGACGGACCACCAATCAGTTAAATCTTTATTTAAAATCTAAAGAAAGAGGTACAGTCCAATGCAGAGGACAATCTAAACTGAAAAGAGTCTAATAAAGAAAAAGGAGGACAAACCACCAGGAACGTAAATTTAACATCATTTAAAAAATGATAAAAAACAAATCGAAGAAAGAAAGAGGTATAGTCCATTGGATGAAATATCATAAAAATCCATCGTATTTAAAAAATTATTAAGTACGGTGGATTTTTTAGCTTCTGTTTATTTTTATTTCTAACTAATGTACTCGGTTACCTGATCATCTCGACCTCCTGAAATGCCTTGATAAATTGTTTCTTTCCGTAATTTGGAAATTCTACTTCTACCATCATATCGTCTTCCGATGTCACAATACCGGTTCCATATTTGGGATGTATCGCTTTTTGTTCCTGAACATTTTCTGTTTTCTCGGATTCCGTTTTTTGTTCCTGAACATTTCCTGCTTTCTGTGCTTCTGCTTTTCGGATTTCTTCTTTTGCCCTTCTCGTTAGTTCTTTAAGATTTGTCCGCTTTTCTTCATCACTGCGTATTTCTTTCCACTCAAGTAATTCCTCCGGGATCATTTTCAGATAATTACTGTAACTGCCCAATACCCCTGGTTCTCCCGGATTCGTGTAATAAGAAAGTTCCAGGTGATTTCTTGCACGCGTGATCCCTACAAAGAATAATCTCCGTTCTTCCTCTTCCTGATCAAAGCTACTGCATCTGATCGGCAGCAGTCCCGGATTTACTCCGATAATGAATACCGTATCAAATTCCAGCCCCTTCGATGCATGTAATGTCATGAGTTTTACTCTGCCTCCTGCTTCTTCCTTCTCAGCAGACTCTTGCGTATCCTCTGGACTTTCTATTGTTCCGAGTGCCACCCCATTTAGGAATTCCCGGATTCCGTCTGACATATTCAGCTTCTTTTCCCTGCAATATGTACAGATCTGATTCAGAAAATCCAATACCTGCTTTGCATCTTGCTGATAATCTGCAGAAGTAGGGTGCAGTGCTTCTTTCAATCCAAGCGAATCAAATATATCTTCTCCTGACAATACTTCTTTCTCTGTATAAAACAGCATCATATTCTTATATATATCAGATTTCTCTGTCTTGTGATTCTTTATAATGTCTTCTGCTTTCTTTTTTGTGCATTTGTCTCCGAACCTTTTATCCATCAATACCTGCATTCCCGCCTGTATATCGTCCGGATGCGTCGCAAATCTTAAGACATACATAAGCCAGTTCAATACAGGAATATCTTTCCACGACTTTTTCACCGATACTTCATATGGAATATTCTGTTCTGCAAACATCTTTTCCAGGATTTCTGCCTGTTTTTGCAGCCTGTAAAATACTGCAATATCCCTGTATTCCTTCCCTTCCTGATGAAGTGTCCAGATCTTGTCTGCCAGATACATTGCTTCCTGAAACGGATCATAATGATTCCTTATCTGAATCTTCTCCCCGCATTCATTAATGCCTTGAATCTTTCCGCCAAATTGAAGGAAACGGTTTGCCGCCTCCAGAATGGATGCATTCGATCGGTAATTAACCGGAAGTGAAAGTTCTTTTGCCTGAAACCTGTTCTTTAACAGGAAAAACATATTCTGAGTTGTCCCGCGGAAACTATAGATCACCTGATTTGGATCTCCTACTGCAAAGATTTTCGTCTCCGGTCCTTTTAATGCTTCCAGAAATTCCAGCTGTGACCGGTCACTGTCCTGTACTTCATCCACAATAATCCATTCTGGCCGAGAATTTTTCCCCATTTTCAGAAGTCTTGTCCCCTCTTCCAGCAGATCGGAAGAAGCTCATTTTATTCTCTTTCTTCTTTTCCTTCTGTAAAAGAGGATATAACCGAAACAGTTCATCCTTATAGCGGCTGGTTACTTTTTCGGCCTTATAATTTGGATATTCCTGCTCCAGTCTTTTTTTCAAACGGTTTTTATACTTTACTTTCAGACTATATTCTGCAATCAGACAAAGCGCCAGTTCCTGTTCCTCGTCCGGATCTATAATTTCAAACTCCGAAGTCCATTCTTCCGGTACCATGCTGCTATTTTCCACTGTATGATCTATTTCTCCATTCTCTGCTTTTGCCTGTAACAGTGTATTTTTCAGCATCCGCATGGCAACACTGTGGAATGTTCCAAAAAACTGCACCTGTTCTTCCGTAAGTTCCGGTTCTTTTTTCTTCAGACGTTCAATAATCTCTCCTGCTGCCTTATTAGTAAATGTCAGCACCACCATCTTCTCAAGCGGAATCTTCTTTTCATAATGCAAATATAAAATTTTCGCGATCAGTACGGTCGTCTTCCCACTTCCTACATTGGCATTTACAATACATGCATCATTTTCATCTGTCACTGCTTCCATCTGATAGGAATTTAACCAATTCCATTCTTCCTTAAAATCCATTCCTGTCACCTAAAATTTATCTTCGTATCGTCGTTTTAACTTGCCTTCTGTCTTTTTCTTTCGCTCCATGTCCTCTTCTGTACGGACAACAATCTCCATATCCTGTGGACATACTGCGTGAAATTTTAATATGTTTTTGATACTTTTCGCATTCTCCGGTATCTTCAGCCAGTCCTCATAAAAGTAACTGTCCACGATCAATATCAGATTATGCTTCTCTATTTCTACTCGTTTTGCGGTCTTCAGAAATGCGCCTCCACTCTCTCCATTCTTAATCACTGTCTCACAGAATTCGTTCCATTTCTCCGAAAGTTTAAAGAATGAATACTGTTTGTGAACACCCGGACGCTCTTCTTCTACCTGCTTTTTTACATATTCCGGAGCTTCCAGCCTTTCCTTCAGGCTTCTAAGTCCCCATAACACCATCTTCTTACTTAATGTATAGTCTCCCACACAGGCCGGACAGCCATCCTCACAGGAACATCCCTTCACCATCTGAATCGCATGGTCGATCACCTCTGGGATCAATTCATAGATTTTCTCTGAATATCCAAGGCCTCCTTCATACTTATCATAAATGAATAATGACACCACTTCATTGTCCCTCACAGTTCTCAAGTCCACATATCCCTGCACGGTCGCATTATTAGACATTCCTGTATTGATATCATCACGTTCCGTCATCGTCACCATCATCGCCGCGTTCTTTATCGCATTTTGCAGGCCTTCGAAGTGATTATTCAATACAAGTTCTCCTGCCCCATTCGGTAACAGCAGACTTCTGTATACGCGCACCACATCCTCCGGAATATCAATCCATGTACTTTCTGTATCATAATCCTTCTGAAGCGGTTGTGTCAGTGATACATACCCAAGATTCTGATGATTATGAAACTGTAATTTCTTGAACATCGAGATCACTTCATCTACATTAATATCTCCGAAATGTATCTTCGTTCTTTCCACTGTTTTTTCCTGAAAAGTCTGAAGGATCCGGATGTCTTCGGTTCCTGCCGGGACTGTATAATAATTTCCTTCAAACGACTTCGCTATTGCTGTCCTGCTTACCAGATCCAGTTTCAGAATCTCATACAATGCACCGTCATGCATATAGACTGCTCCCGGATGTAATTCATGATAGGCCTGCGACTCATCCATCTCTGTAATCTCACGATTCTCATTATCCAGAATTAATTTGAATCTCGTCTTATCCATATTTCTCAGACTGTAATCCCCTGCGGGAAATGCAGGACCCGACCAGGCAAATCTCCCGGCCATACTTTTTACTTCTTCTGCTTTCATCAGAACAGGAATGATCTCACCAAGACTCGGAAACAATGCTGCATCATCCAGACTCAGTGGAAGTTCTGCCGCTGCCGCACGGATATGTGCCAATTCAATCAGCAGATTATCCGGGTCTACGATCGCATTTTCACTTTTTCCTTCAAAAAGCCACCCCGGTTCCACTGCAATGTACTGGTCAAATGGCTGATTTTCAAGAATCAGGTAATTCACACAGGTCTGTCCGTTTCTCCCTGCACGGCCACTCTGCTGCCAGAATGATGCCCGCGTCCCAGGATATCCGACGATCACCGTCGTATCCAGGCTTCCGATATCAATTCCAAGTTCCAGTGCATTAGTCGACACCAGTCCGTTCAGTTCCCCGGACATCATCTTCCGCTCAATTTCTTTTCGTTCCAGAGGTGTGTACCCGCCTCTGTATCCGGCAATTTTTCTGCTATCTGCCTGACTTAAGAAACCTGCTGCATCCAACTTGTCTCTTGCCTCTTTCAAAATAACTTCTACCGTTCGTCTGGATTTTCCAAATGCAATAAAATGCCTCTGCTCTTTTACCAGATCCGGAAGCATATCTGCCGCGACCGTAGACGCCGCATACCTTCCATAAACCTTGTCGTTATGCCCTTTGATCTCCGGCGGCTGGATAATTCTATATTCCCTAACCGGTGATGGAGATCCATCCTTCTCAATCAGAGAAAATGCAGTGCCACATACTTTTTTTGCAAGTTCTACCGGATTGGCGATTGTCGCAGAACTGCATAAAAACTGGGGGCTTGAATGATAATACTGGCAGATTCTGTGCATCCGCCTGAAAATATTCGCAAGATGGGCACCAAATGCGCCCCTGTAACTGTGTAATTCATCGATCACAATATATCTCAGATTTGCAAAGATAAAGTCAAACCCATACTTACTGTGATTCGGAAGAAATGCAGAGTTCAACATTTCCGGATTCGTTAATATAATATTCGCACTCTTTCTGATGCGGCTGCGCTCTGCGGGCATCGTATCTCAGTCATAGACTCCTGCCTGAATCTTCCCTTCTCCGAAATATTCCAGTACCGGCTGCAATGAACGGTACTGATCACTCGCCAGCGCTTTCGTCGGATAGACGAAAATCGCCCTTGTGAGTGGATCTTCCAATATCTTCTGCAGGACAGGAAGAAGAAATGCCAGCGTTTTTCCGCTGGCAGTCGATGTCGTGATCACTGTATTCTCTCCCCGTCCGGCCTTTTCAAACATTTCCGTCTGATGCGTATAAAGAGCATTAATCCCCTGTTTTCCGAGATATTCCTTTATTTCATCATTCATAGTATCCGGAAATTCTGCATAAGAAGCCTTCCTCTCCGGCACAATGCGCATATATGCCGTCATATCTTCAATTGACATCTTTTCATCCTTCTTCATTCTTACTCCTCGTATTCAAACTTACGAATCTCACAATTCTTGATACCGAACCTTGCAAATTCATCATTCGTCATATCACAAAAATAAGACTGTATCGCTCTTGAGATCCCGTTATGTGCAACCAGAAGATATGTCTTCTGATCTGATTCTTTCTTAATATCATCGAGCAGATCATAGATTCGGTGGCAAAGCTTCAGCATCGATTCGCCGCCTTCATAAGAATTAATAAAATTAGCCTTAGCCTTCTGGAATTCCTCTCCATTTCTCGGCGTACCTTCGTATTTTCCAAAGTTTTGTTCTTTTAGGCGCATTTCTTCACGCATCGGGATCCCGGTTACCTCGGATACATGTCTGGCGGTCTCCTTTGCCCTGATCAATGGTGAATACAATATCTCATCAATCTGAATTCCCTGCTCCAGAATTGCCTGCCCCAGTTCTTCTGCCTGCTGATGGCCAAGTTCTGTCAATTCAATATCCGTTGCTCCGCAAATCTTATTCTCTACATTCCAGACTGTCTGTCCGTGTCTTGCAAAATAAAAATGTCCCATTCTGTTCCCTTTCTACTCGCTTTCTCTGCACCGGACATTTACTCAGAAATATCCGGCAATTTATATTTCACATTCTATCATGAACAAATAAATCCTTCAAGCATTTATTCGAACATATGTTTTACTTATCTGTCACCTATATAAGTTCTGCCAGGACCGGCAGTTTCTTTTTATAAATTCTTCCCGAAAATGCAATATGCGGCAGCTCATAAAATGCCACATTCTCCGGACAGACCGGGCGATACAATGGATCCGCTACAATGCCTTTTACATTCTTTGATCTCTGAAGTACCTGTTCCAGTTCTTCTTCTCCACGGACTGCAATATCTCCATCCGCAAGTAATCCTTTCTTCTCCCTTATCGGACAGATTACTCTTACAGATATCTGATATTCCGTCTCGATCGCTACTGCCAAAGATTCCATGATCACCGGTTCTCCGATTAATATAATCTGGTTTTCTGAACTTTTTTCCGATTTGTTTCCTGTCAGGCTGATGCGCCTTCCCTTTTCGAGATATGCTACCTGCTTTTTTTCTTCTATTGCATTCAAAAGACTCTTCATAAATCCCCGGATCGGTGTCCCAATCACATAAGGTGTCCCGAACCTCTCCTGTAATACTTTGGCCGCCCAAAGTCCCACAGAAGATACCACCAGATTAACCTCCGCTTCCGGTGCACGTCCGAGATCTTCCAGTGTATCTCCCATAGCCCAGGTCGACAATACCTTCCATCCCGTCTCTTCTACATTTCTTTTTAAAGCATCTACATGCTCCTGCGGCCCGAAATCTAAAGGTGTTACTCCCAGAAGATTCACACTTTTTGACGTCACTTCTTTCTTTCCTTTGATACGTTTTGCAATCTCTGCAAGAGCCAGACCGGCACCATATACATAATCATGCATTCCATTTGTCGGAATCGAAAATGCCGGGATTCCGAGATCTTGTTCCAGCATCCTGGCGATTGCCGGAAAATCCGTTCCATTCATATATGGGATCGGTGATCCTGCAAGTGCGATGAATTTCGGCTTTAATTCTTCTGCAGCCAGTTCAATATCACAGATCATCTTCTCATCATTCCCCATGACAGCATCAATCTCCGTCAGCCCTGAGATGTAGATCATACTGTCCTGCTCGTACCAGCGTATCTCATCATGTGTATTATAAGTGGAATTACAGCCGGACGGATCATGCATCACTGTCATCCCGCCCAATTCATAAAGTGCAGAACAGACACCCGACACATCAGCTGTGTAAATTGGTATAATTCTGTAACTCTGTCTCATATGCAGCTTTCGCACCCCCATCCTTTCCGAATGATCAGATCTTCTGGATCTTTTTCTTCCTGCCAGGCTTCTGTCATCAATTCTGCCATTCTGCGGATTCCGTCAAATCCATACAGTCCTGCACCTTCCACTAGATTGACAAAATGCCTGGTTCCTGTAAACCACGCTGCTTTCTGCCCGATTGCCAGTACATCTGATTCGTTTCTTGGCTTCATACGCATCTCCGGACGAATCGTTGGTTCATATTCCAGTTCAGGATATTGTTCCTTTAGCCACTCAAATGTGTCTTTTTCTTCCGGATTAACCGCGTCCAGATAGATTCTGGTCACAGAAAAACCATGTGTCAGTAACAGCTTTGCCAGTTCCAGCGGTCTTGGATGAAAGGTGTGATCGATCATAATGGGTACATCTCCGACCACTTTTCTGGCTTGTTCTAAAGCAGATTCACACAGTGCAATCTCTCTTTTTGTAATTCTTTCCAGTGATTTCTCCATGTGCATATCTGTATCTTCTATACCCTCAACCTCTTCCACATTTTCTCCAACCGCCTGCTCCAACGTCTTCCACTGCCTGATAATCTCATCATAATCAAAGCTTCCCGGAAGATATAACGCTTTCTTCCTAAGTCGTTCTGCCTGACATTCCAGACCATATTTTCCAGGCGGATAGCACGCTATGAATATTTTACTGTCTGCAAGCTCTTGATAGGACTTCCATGAATTACACTCTGGCAATTCTTTTACTTCTATATGCTTCCATTTTAACAAACGCCTGATATCACTGGTCTCATCCAGCGCAAAATCACTGCCAAGAATCGTCACTGCTTTCGGATTTTCTTCTCTCACCTTAAGTCCGTCATATATTGCCTTTCGAAGTTTCTGATCCGGCGTCAGCCCGTGCTTTTGCATGATTGGATCCATATAACAGCGGACGAAGAAAATATCCGGGAATCTGGCTTCCAGTTCTTCATACACCCGTTCCAGATCACATCCCAGAAAATGATGCAGACACACGGTAAATAACAATACTGCTTTCGGATGATCTTTTCGTTTTCTTAATACATCTGTAACGCCTTCGATCGTCACATCTTCCAGATTGCCGTTCAGAAGATCCTCTTCTTCCACGATCACAAAGGAAAATCTGTCTGCCGCATTCATCTCGGCTGCTGTCAGAACGACTCCCCGCATACAGTTATCTGCACAGACATAGATCTGTATGGATTCCGGAAGAAGCATTCCTGTATGGACAATATTCCAGTTTCCATGTGCCGGGGAATTGAATTCCAGTCCGGTTGATTCTCCGGCTTTCTTTAACATTTCAATCCCTCCCCAGGTCTTTTATCGGCAGTATACTTTTCATTGGCTTTTTCACAGGCTGATCCTTCTGGTCGTTTTGACAACTCATAGATTGCTTCCGCAAGTTTTCTGTATTCCTCAGCCATCTCACTGTCCGGAAAGCATTCCATAACCGTCTCTTTCTTTTCTTCTGCTTCTGTCACAAGTCCGCTGTGGGACAATGTTCCGACTACCTGTGTCTGAAAATCATCTGCCAGCTCATTTACCTTTTCTTCTTCTCTCGCTACATTCCTGCGGTTCAGAATAATCCCGCCAAGGGAAGCATATCCACGATTCTTAAAGTTCTCTACCGCCATCGCAATATTGGCTCCTGCATGGATCGCCATATTTTCTCCTGAAGTAATAATAAAAACTTTATCCGCATATCCTTTCCGCATCGGCATAGAAAATCCACCGCATACAACATCTCCGAGTACATCATAAAGTACAACATCCGGCTGATATACTTCATATGCCCCCGTCTCTTTTAATTTTTCCAATGCCGTGATAATTCCTCTTCCTGCACATCCAAGTCCCGGTGTCGGACCACCTGCCTCTACACAGATCACACCCTGATATCCGGTCCGCACCATATCTTCCAATTTCAGATCCTGCTTTTTCTCCCGGAAAAGATCCAGTACCGTCGGTACTGCTTCCCCGTGTCTTAATGCGATCGTTGAATCGGCTTTCGGATCGCAGCCAATCTGCATCACTTTCAGGCCTTTTTCTGCCAGTGCCACGGCAACGTTCGATACCGTCGTTGATTTACCGATCCCGCCTTTTCCATATACTGCAATCTTAATCATATTATTCTTGCTCTCCTGCTCTCATAAATAATATCCGAATGTTCTATTCTCCTGCTTTCGTAATAATATTCGAATATGCCGTCTTCGTGGATACCCCGTTCAGGTGCCCGATCTTACCGGATAATGTACTGATCATGTCCTGCGGTGCATCGATCGCAATGCTGATGATGTTAATCCCTTTCTCCCGGTACGGAATTCCCATTCTTCCGATAATAAATTGCCCTGCCTCGTGAAGCAGATGATTCAACGTCTCGATCGCTTCCGGATTCTCCACAATAATCGAAATAACTGCCACTCTTGTATCCATAGATTTCCTCACTTTTTCATGCTTTATGTCTGCTTTGTCTTCCATGCTTAACAGATACGCGGCAGTAATTCCCCTCCCGGCTGCGGAAGTAATGCCTGCGTTCCAATCTCCGTCAACATCACAACTTTTCCAGGCTGTTCTTCGGTCACTTCACCGATAATTGCCGCATTTTTAGAATACGGACATACTTTCAATGCATCCACGATCGTCTGTGCCTGTTCTTTCGGCGCCATGATCACAAGCCGTCCTTCACATGCAAGATAGAGCGGCTCCAGTCCAAGCATTCCACATACGCCTCGTACCTCCGGTGCAACCGGAATCTTCGAAGCATCCAGACGGATTCCTACCTGACTCTGTCCTGCAATCTCATACAGCACAGTTCCGACTCCACCTCTGGTTGCATCACGGATCACATGCAGTTCATGTGTTGCATCCATCACTGCTTTTACATTGCCCCAGAGAGGTGCACAGTCACTGGTCACATTTGCTTCAATTCCAAAATCTTCTCAAGCAAGGATCGTGCATCCGTGTCTTCCGATATCTCCTGTCACAATGATCGCATCGCCCGGTTTTGCAAGATTTCCCGCAACTTCAACTCCATCCGTGATCTCACCGATACCTGTTGTCGTGATAAAGACTCCGTCCACCTGGCCCTTTCCGGCAACCTTGGTATCCCCCGATACGATCCGGACTCCGGCTTCTTTCGCCGTCTTTTCCATTGCCTCTGCGATCTCTTCCAGTTTTTCCATAGGAAATCCTTCTTCGATCACAAATGCGCAGGTCAGGTATAATGGTTTTGCTCCCATACAGGAAAGATCATTGACCGTACCGCAGATGGAAAGCTTTCCGATATTTCCTCCCGGATAGAATGCCGGTGATACGATAAATCCATCGGTAGACACTGCCATCTTTCCAATCGGCGGCGTCAGGACTGCCGCATCATCCGCAGTCAGATCCGGATTATCAAAATGTGCTTTGAAGATCATATCGATCAGCTCTGACGTCTGGCGTCCTCCTGCACCATGTGCCATCGTCACAGTTTTCCCCACTAATCTTGCTTTTCTTGCTTCATTATCCACATACTCATTCATCTTGTCCACTTCCTTGTTATTTTCCATCTATTTTCTTATTCTCTTCCATACATATAATATGCTGAACAGGCTCCCTCTCCGGATACCATACATGCACCTACCGGATGCTGCGGTGTACAGACCTTTCCAAATACTTTGCAGTCGGATGGTTTACATTTTCCCTGTAATACATCCCCGCATCTGCAGGCCGGATTCGCCCTTCCTTCCATCTTCGGAACCTGATATTTCTTTCTGGCATCATACATACCCCATTCATCACGCAAACGAAGTCCTGATCCCGGTATGATTCCGAGTCCTCTCCATTCACTGTCACATGCTTCCATCAGCGTATCCACCAGTCTCTGCGCTTCTTTACTTCCTTCTTCTGTCACTACACGCGGATAACAATTTACAAAGAAAGGTTTCCCTTTCTGAAAATGTGTCAGTGCAACTGCCAGTGCAGTCAGAAGTTCTTTTGCCGTAAAGCCTGCCACCACACCGCTTACACCTTCCTGCACCAATTCTTCACAGAGCTTTGTTCCTGTGATCGCATTGACATGTCCCGGATATAAGAAAATGTCTGCGCTTCCTTTTAATGCTTCGTATGCCTGCGGCATCGTTTTATTTGCGATCAGCATGGAATAGTTCGTGATTCCTTCTTCTTTTGCTTTTTTGACAGACAGACATCCCGCCGGAGTCGTCGTCTCGAATCCTACAGATAAGAATACAACCTCTTCTTCCGGATGTTCTTTTGCATATTTTTCCGCATCGGCAGGTGAATAGACGATATGGATCTTCCCGCCTTCGCTTCTTGCATCTGCCAGACTCTTCTTACTTCCCGGCACACGCACCAGATCTCCGAATGTACAGATTGTCACACTCTTTTCCAGAGCCAGATAAACTGCCTCATCGATATAACTTACCGGTGTGACACAGACCGGACACCCGGGACCAGAGATCAATTCTACCTGCTTTGGAAGAAGTTTGCGGATACCCAGACGGAAGATTTCATGTGTATGTGTCCCGCATACTTCCATGATCCGGACTGCAGGGCCGTCATATCCTTCTATGATCTCTCTTGCCGTTTTCTTTCCTTCACTCATTACAGAAGTTCCTCCATCAACTGATCTGTCTCACTGTCATCTTCATCGGTAATTTTTGCAATGGCGATTCCTGCATGCACCATTACATAATCTCCCGGTTCCAGATCTTCCAGTAATTCTGAAGAGACCGATCTTTTTGCACCCCCCGCGTCTACAACTGCCGTACCATCACTGATACGGACTACTTTTGCTGATAATCCTACACACATGTTATTTTCCCTCCTGAATATACTGCATGGCATATGCTGCCTGCCCCAGTGCGATCCCGCCGTCATTTGCCGGGATCAGGTGATGTCTGAGTACAGTAAAATGTTCTTTTTCCAGACCTTCTTCCACCATTCTCAACAACAGCCGATTTTGGAATACACCGCCGCTTAATGCCACACAATTACATTTTGTTTTCTTTCTGATCTTCCTGCAGCCACAGATTATAAGGTCTGCCAGCTTTTGATGAAAGATATAAGCTAATTTTTCTGCCTGAATGCCTTCTGTTTTCTTCTCTGTCAGATATTTTATAAGGCTTCCTGTCTGCATAATCAGCCTGTCTTCCGGCTCTTTCTTTTCTTCATCCGGATCGCTTTCACCATCTGCCGGCTCATCAATTTCCCAGATCTCTTTCTCATAAGCTTCTGCGGCAAATTCAAGTGCCATCGAAGCCTCCCCTTCGAACGTAGACTTCGTCCGGATTCCGAGAATTGCACTGACTGCATCGAACAGACGTCCCGCACTGGTCGATGTCACAGCATTCATTTTCCGGTCCGCCATGGCAAGAAGCACTTTGCATTCCGGTTCACTGCACAGGTTAAGCTTCTTTACAATCTCCATCGTCTGCTCTTTATCCTGTGTCTGCTGATAGATCAGTGAAACTGCAATTCGCCATCCTTCTTTAGCAGAAATGTCTCCTCCGATCTGAAGAAATGGTTCGATACTTCCCATCCGCTCAAATCCGTGATAATCTGCAAGCAGAAGTTCGCCTCCCCAGATGGTTCCATCTGTACCATATCCGGTTCCGTCGAATGCCACGCCGATCACCTGCTCTTTCCGGTCATTTTCTGCCATACAGGATAAAATATGTGCATAATGATGCTGGATCTTCACGACTGGAAGTCCCAGTTCTTCTGCAACGACTGTCGAGTTATATTTTGGATGCAGATCACATGCTGCAACTTCCGGTTCTACCTCCAGAAGTGTCTCGAATCTGTGGATCGTCTCTTGCAACGCTTTTACAGTACGGAGATCTTCCAGATCCCCTACATACGGGGACAGATAGAAACGTCCATCCACTCCGATACAGAACGTATTCTTAAGTTCTCCGCCTGCGGCCAGCACCTGTCCTTTCCACGGCATTGTCACCATCATAGGAAGGAATCGGCGCATAGCCTCTGGAGCGCCGGATCATATAAGGCTCTCCCTTATAAAAATCCATCACTGAATCGTCCGCCCGGATCCGGATCTTCCGGTCATGAGAAAGGATCAGATCACATAGTTGTGACAGTTCCTCCACCGCTTCTTTGTCATCCCTGCAGATCGGTGCACCGGAGGTATTGCCGCTCGTCATTACGAGATAATCCGGCATCTCGATTCCATCATCATATCGGAATAACAGCATCTGTACCGGAGCGTATGGGAGCATGATGCCGACTTTCGGATTCCCCGGAGCGACAGACTTGCAAAGACCTGTACTGTCTGCAGATTTTTTCCGTTTTTCAAGTAACAGGATCGGCTTCTGGTGTCCATCCAGGATCTCCTCCTGTACTTCATTTACCAGACATTCCTGCTTTACCGCTTCCACATCCCGCGCCATCACGGCAAACGGTTTCGCCGGACGTTTCTTTAATGTCCGCAGTCTCTGTACTGCTTCCTCGTTCGTCGCATCACAGCAGAGATGGAATCCGCCGATTCCCTTGATTGCCACGATCCCGCCATCATGGATCATTTTTCTTGTGGCAATGATCGCAGCTCTTCCCCGTTCTTCCCTGCCGGTCAGATATACTTCAGGACCGCATGCGTTGCAACATACCGGCTGCATCATAACGTCTGGTCGCCGGATCCTCATACTCCAGCACAGTCCGGACATCGGGAATTCCTTCATGCTGGTCCGTTCCCGGTCATATGGAAGCGCATCCAGGATCGTAAGTCTGGGACCGCAGCAGGTGCAGTTGATAAATGGCAGATAACGCCGGTCTTTCGGATCGTACATTTCTTTCTTGCATTCTTCGCAGATTGCAATATCCGGCGAGACGAAGATCTCCCCTTTTGTCTTCTCGCTTTCTATGATCTGAAAATCATTGAATTTCCCGTATTCTTCCTCTTTTACATCTTCTGTATTGATCTTCAATATGGCAGCTCTCTTCGGCGGCTGATTTTCCAGTTTCTCCAGAAAGTCTTTTACACATTTTTCCTCTCCCTGTGCAAAGATTTCCACATAGGGACCTTTGTTACACACACTTCCGGTGATTCCGGCAGCCGCTGCATGACGGCTCACAGTCGGTCTGAAGCCGACGCCCTGCACAATTCCGTAGACACGGATTTTCTTTGTTATCATCCGTTTCTTCCTCCTGTCTAAAACATATAGGTTTCCCATATATCCTGCTTACACGTTAAGCTTTCCTGACACTGCAAAATGCGTCAGCGGAATAAATACCCCTTCAAATCCCGGAATCATACGCTCCATACACGGATCTGCAAAGATCACATCATATCCTTCTTTTTCCACCAGCGAAATGAAATCATCCTCTTCTTTCAGACTAATATCATCTGCGGCATCAACATTCAGATCCGTTAAAATCTCCTCTTTCCGCATGAACCATGTCGCTGTTGTGATTGCTTCTTTTTCCCCGGTTCGTTTTTCGATCTCCTTACGCACTGCATTTGCAATCACCTGCTGCTGTACGATCAGGATCTTCTTTCCTTGATAATTCACTTCCGGCACAAGTTCTGATGCCAGTGGATAGAAAATCTCATATGGTGTTCCGAACTTCTTTTGCAGATACTGCGCTGCTTTTAATGCTGCCGGAGATACGACCACATTCTTCGCTGCCAGAGAAGCATTTCTCACTTCATCCAGTCCGTCTCCCATGCCATAGCAGATGGCACGCATTCCCTGGTCTGCATATACTTTCCGGATCTTATCTGCTGCCTTCAGGTCACTGACATCCTGCGGAGTCATGCCGATAATCCCGATACGTGGTCTGTCTTTATCATTCATATCCTCAGACTCTTCATTCTTGTCACTGAATTTCTCGAACAATGCAAGATATGCCTTTTCTTCTCCCTTGTCATACAATTCCATTCCATCCGTATTCACCGTCAGGACCGAAAGATCCGTCTTCTTAGACAGCATCCGTTCCAGCGCCCGGTAATCCGTCCCGATCACTGCGGGGACCGGAGTCCCGATCACTGCTGCAAATGTCACATCCAGCTTTTCTGCCGCATCTGCAAGTTTTGCAACCAGTCTGTCGTCTCTTCCAAGGATCGCATCCATATCACGAAGTCCCGCACTAAATACCGCACTTCTTGTTTCGAACCATCTTGGCTCATCGAAGCCGCACACATTTCCCGTACATCCACCTGCATCACAGATGACCAGCATTCCGCCAAGTTCATATAACACCGACACTGCTCCCGACTGATCCGGTGCAAATGGTGTCAGATATTTTCTTAATCCTTTCATCGCCTACACCTCCAACAGTCTTTCGCACAAATGTCTCACACCCGCATATCCGTACGGCTGCACTTCTTCGTTCCACATCACGTTTTTCACATCCGGATGATAGTAACAGGCATCTTTGCCAATTGTAATTGTAACCCCGCTCTCTTCCGGATCATAATACAGCATGGTTGGTTCCATATTGGAAAATACTTTTGTCCGCGGACTCAATTCAGATAAATTTTTCAAGTATACAAAATTCTCGGCGGTCAGCGTTCCATAGATCTCAGCCACCCGGAAGCCATACTTTACAAGCGCCAGTGCCAGTTCGAACGGATCCCCGTTCATACATTCCCCGATGGCGAAAACTGCATCCGGCTTCGCAGATTTCAAGCGTTTTACGGAATCAAGTGCAGCAGCCTCCGCTTCATGATCTTCGAATGGAATCCCCAGAACATTTCCCAGTGCCTGATACTGATTCGTTATCTTATCAATCTGGTACAATCTCCGAAGTTCGATAAACGGAATCTGTAATTTCTCATGAAAATCTTCTGCTGCGAATCTCGCTTCCGGATGTAATACCAGATTAAAATTCGCCTCTGCCATCGTCTGGTACTCTTCGTAATCTTTGCATCTGGATATCTCGTGTATCGCCTTTACGCCTGCTTTTTCCAGCATTCCATATAACTCACAGTCGTCCATAAGCGGTGAGAAAAATCCCAGCAGATTCACGACATTTCCTTTTTTCTTCTTGGGTTCCAGTAAAGAATATAACGACTGACGCACATGTACCATCGGCGGTTTTCTTCCTTCCCTTGTCAGGGCATACATATAGCATGGTCTCACTGGAAGTCCTGTCTTTTCTTCGGACTTTCTGCAGATTCGTTCCATATCTGTTCCGAGAAGTGCATCCACACAGGTAATGCAGATCATCACAACCGACGGCTTCTTCGCAAGACTGTCACAGATCTCCTGCACGGCCTTCGGTACTTTTTTCAAATGTCTTCCCGTTACGATGTCTGTCTCGTCCATCGTCAAATAGAAGAAACGGTCCTCATACTGTGGCATGGAACTGATCATGGATGTATTCCGCCCACAGCATCCCGGTGCCACGATCAGCATGATCGAATCCGGAATTGCAAGCCCGGCCCTTTTCACACCGAATCCTTCCGCTCCCGGCGAGTTGAACGCAAGCGTCGCCGGAGAACTGTAGATCAGATGCGTGTTCGAACGGAACTGCTCCGGAATGTCATCCCTTCCCCGCTTCTGTAATTCTTCTACCGTACAATAATAGGCAGTCCCTCTCATACCTGTTCCTCATCTTTCCATAATATTTCCGCCAGATCATAGAAGCATTTACTGATGTCCGACTCCGGATTGCCCTCGATCACCGTCTTCCCCTGGTCTTCACAACGGTTAATTTCATCACTTCTTGGAATCTCTCCCACGATGTCAAATCCATGCTCTTTTGCAAATGTCTCTACTTTTTCCGTCTCATTTTCCACATTCCTGTGGTTCAGTACAATACCGAATACTCTGGCATAGCTTCTGTCTTCGAAGTTCTTCACTGCTTTGGAAATGTTGTCCGCCGCATAAAGTGCCATCTTCTCCCCGGATGTCACGATCAGGACCTTCTCTGCATAGTCTTCCCGGATCGGCGCTGCGAATCCGCCGCAGACTACGTCGCCAAGTACATCGTACAGAACCACATCGGGCTTATAGGTCTCGAATAATTTCAAATCTTCTAATAACTGGAATGTGGCAATGATTCCTCTTCCCGCACAGCCCAGTCCCGGTGTCGGTCCGCCCGTCTCGATACATAAGACATTTCCAAATCCTTCTCTTGCAATGTCTTCCAGTTTCTCCGGTTCTTCATCTTCCTCTCTCATATAATTCATGACCGGTCTTAACGGTTCCCCACCGAGCAGGTTCATCGTCGAATCTGCCTTCGGATCACAGCCGATCTGGATTACTTTCTTCCCCATCGTGGCAAATGCTGCCGCCAGATTGGATGTGACGGTAGATTTTCCGATGCCGCCTTTGCCGTAGATTGCTACTTTTAACATGTGTGTTCCTCCTGCATGTTCTTATTGCTGAAAACTTACCTTTGAAAATTTTTCTTGTATACTTAGATATAATAAAGCACGATATACCCAAATGGCTCTCTTTCATGTTAGAAATCGCCTGATTTTGTATACCGTGCTGTAACATAACCTGCTGTTAACTACTTTTTAATGAAACGAATTCATAACTATTCCTGCTCGGGACTTACCTTGCAGTCAGAGTCATTCTTTTTTTATTTTCTTCCCTGTATTTTCTTCTCTTTACATTCGGATAGATATCGATCACTCCGTCTGTATCAATAGATTTATTATACTCTTTATTCAATTAGTCAGTCAACGCAAACCTGTAGTCTCTTCTTTTACAATTTTCTCTGTCTTTACCTGCCCTTTTTGCGCAAAAGAACAGGGCTGCCGCACACATCATTTCGTACGACAGCCCTGTTCATATTTATAAAAATTGAGGAATTAATAAAATAGATAAAAGATCGGCAATACAATGAACACTGCAATGACGACGGCTCTCGGATCCGCTCCCAGTGACTCGGCAATGGTCCATGCGATTGGACATAAAATACTTCTTCTTCCGTAAATCCAAAGCTGGTCTCATATTCCTGAGATGTAGAAGTAATCACATTCAGATTATTCAGATCTGAAAAAACTTTCTTTCTGACTTTTAACTTCCCACTTCTTATTTTATATTCTCTACTCTTATATGATCTCTTTCGCTATCTCTTCTACTATCCCTTCACGCCTTTCCGATACACCACATACGCAATCACCGCAGTCACCACTTCCGTGATCCAGAACGCATGCCATACTCCGACCGCTCCCATAAAACGGCTGACAATGAATGCCACCGGAATAATCACAACCACATATCTGCATAACGAAATGATCAGTGAATGCACACCTTTTCCAAGACCTTCCAGTGCCCCGCTGCAGATAACCGATACCGATGAAGCAAGGAATCCAAGACTGATGACTCTGAGTGCCACACTTCCGGCCTTCATCGTTATCGGATTCGCTGTAAATAATCCCATCAGCTGTCCCGGAACTGCCAGACAGATTGCCATTCCGGCTGCCATCATCACGAGTACCAGGATCAGGCCATCCTGGAAGATCTTATGTACACGCTTATGCTCTCCCGCTCCGTAATTATATCCGAGAAGCGGACGCATTCCCTGCACGATTCCATTTGCCGGAAGGTAGAGGAAGGTCTGCAGCTTATAGTAGACTCCGAGAACGAATACGTAGACTTCCCCATAGCCTGTAAGTATTACGTTCAATACAGAGATTAAAAGCGACGGAAGTGCCAGGTTCAGGCTTGCCGGAATTCCGATTACATATAATTTTTTCCACAGCTTCAAATCAGCCTTCAGATATTTCTTTCTGTATTTCACCGGAAGCGGATTCACGATATAAAAGATCAGGTACAATACTGCTCCTGCTGCCTGTCCGATTCCTGTTGCAAGTGCGGCTCCTTCGATTCCCATCTTCGGAAATGGTCCAAGTCCGAAGATCAGGACTGGATCCAGGATAATGTTGATAATCGCACCTGACATCATACAAGTCATTGACTCCACCATACGTCCGACCGCCTGAAACGTCTTCTCAAATACCAGCTGCCAAGATAATGCCGTAGCAAATAAAAATGCAATTCTCGAATAACGCACACCATAGTCCACAATCTGTGCATTTCCCGTAAACATCTGTAAAAACGGTCTCATTACGGCAATTCCCAGAATCATAAATCCGACTCCGTGAATCGTCCCTAGCAGCATTCCCTGTGTTGCCGCCCTGTCTGCCATCTTTTTATCCTGCGCTCCAAGATAAAATGAGATGACCGCATTGATTCCGATTCCAAATCCGATCATCACCGCATTGATCAGATTCTGCACTGGATACACCAGTGATAACGCCGTCATGGCATCTTCGCTGATCCTGGCGATGAAAAAGCTGTCTACAATATTATAAAGTGAACTCACCATCATAGAAATGACCATCGGCAGTGCCATCGATACGATCAATTTTAATACCGGTTGTTCTTTCATATATGTCTGATCCATATATATCCCCTTTCTCTCATATGTACTATCTATTAATCTTCTAATTCTATTGCGGATCTTTGCAATGCTTTTTTCTATTTTCCCATCTTGTCACAGATTGTTTCAACTGAATATGTAACAACAAAAAACCACATGGTTACTTCTACTCAGTAACCATGTGGCGAAAAATAGATTGCTCCAGAAAAATCCACATTCATTTTAGGGTTGTATTATAGCACTGTCTTTCAGGGAATGTCAATCACTAGTTCTATGAAATCATCTTCCAATTTTCCCTCATTTGTCACATCCGATTAACAGATCTTATTCTCGTTCGCTTTCATCTTGAATTTCATTCCCAGCATCTCTGCCGCACGCTTGCACATCAGCATACGCTGTAAGAAAATCTCAAAATAATCTAATATAGAACAGATTCCTTCATCCAGTTCAATCTCCAGCAGAATCACCTGCTTTTCGACATTTACATGCAGACTGGATGCCACTGCAGCATAATTCACCCGGTCATGTTTGTCAAAGATTTCCCATGTCATGCATATAGCCCGCTATCCTGGCAAGCTCGATCGTATGCTGATTATACTCTAATTTTTCCAGAATATTTCCGGCAGTTTCCGCCACTTTTACTGCATGTCCTCTGGAATGTTCGGTAAACCCAAGTGCTCCAAGTACCCTATTTCCCTGCTCAATATAGGCATTCACCTCCGGCATATTTTTGATTGCTTTATATGTTACTTTGCTCAATTTTATTTCGTTCCCTTCTAATTCTATAATCTATGTCTATAATCTGTGAATCGCATCCATCGCAAGTTCGGAACGCTCACATTCTTCTGCAGACATTGTAATCTGATAACATAAAGGACTACATTTGCTCCCTTTTCTCCTTCTGCTTTCTTCAGGCCGTCCAGTTCTTCTAATACAACCAATGGCAATATCACCCTGTTTTCTTCAAAACACTGACATGCATAAGGTGCCTGGATTAAAATATTGGTATCAATAACATAGGATTTGATCATAGATATTTCTCACACTTTCTGATTTTGTTTTTTGTACATTTTCAGGTATAGTATGAAAATATTGAATTTACTCGATATTTTTGTAAAAAAGATGTTAAGTTATTCTTGAAATCTACCGAAATTTTCAGATTCATATACAGAATGATTCTGCAAAATAATACAGAGAACCTGTCAATGGCAGATTCTCTGTATTTATTATGTATTTTTTATTTTCACAGATTCTTGACTATTCTCCGAGGAAATATTTTCCGTATGCATCTGCTGCCTTGATTGCTGCACATACAGTCTCCGGTGTTACCTCGAATGGCATATTATGAAGCGTATCGTTCTCTGCGCAGGCTGCTGTTGCAACTGCCATCAGTTTCTCGTCCGTCACTTCTGTGATTCCCAGTTCTTTTAATGTCACAGGCAGTCCCAGTTCGATACACCAGTCAATGATATCTTCCAGTTCTTCTGCCGGAATATTCTCCAGTACCAGCTGCGTAATCGTTCCGAATGCAACCTTCTCACCGTGATACATATGGTGGCACTCGTCCAGTACGGTAAATCCATTATGAATTGCATGTGCTCCTGCAAGTCCGCCACTCTCAAATCCAATACCACTCAGTAATGTGTTGGCTTCGATGACTTTTTCCACAGCCGGTGTACATGCTCCTGCTTCCAGGGCAAGTTTTGCCTTTACACCTTCTGCCATCAGAGTGTCAAAACAAAGTTTTGCAAGTGCGATTGCTGCCTGTGTAACCTGTCCGCCGGCACATGTTGTTGCCCCGCTTGCCTGACAGGCTCTTGCTTCAAAATATGTTGCCAGTGCATCACCCATTCCGGATACCGTAAGTCTTACCGGTGATTTTGCAATAATCTCGGTATCCATCAGAACCATATTTGGGTTAGCCGGAAGGAATAAGTACTCTTCGAATACGCCATCATCTGTATAAATAACTGACAGTGCACTGCAAGGTGCGTCTGTCGATGCGATTGTCGGGCAGATCAGAACCGGAGCTTCTTTGTAATAAGCAACTGCTTTGGCTGTATCCAGGATCTTACCACCACCGATACCGATCACGACATCACAGCCTTTTTCATTCATAATGTCTACCAGACGGTTAATCTCATTCTTACTGCATTCTCTGTTGAAATACTCATATACAGGTGTGATCTCGTATCCTTCAAATCCAGTATTTACAACGTCTCCGATACGTTTGTATCCGGATTCCGTGATCAGTACAAGTGCCTTCTTGCCATACTTCTGAGCATATTCACCCAGCTTCTTCATCTCTCCTGCACCCTGTACATATTTACTTGGACTACATAAAATCTTTGCCATGATATTACCCTCCTGTAATCTTCACGTTTCATGTGTTATTTTATTAACAATCTAGTTTTATTGTATGCTTTTGATGCAGTTGTTTGTCAATAAGGTAGTGGGAAATATTATGGCAAAATATTATGACTAATCCTAATATATATCTTTGTGTCAATGATACAACACCAACGCATGACTATATCACAATACCGTGACAATGATCTACTTCATGTTGAATAATCTGCGCCGTCCATCCGGTATATTTCTGTCTCTGTTTTTTGAAATTCATATCCTGATATTCCACTTCAATCTCCTGATACCGGGTGCATTTTCTCACACCAGTAAGGGAAAGACAGCCTTCCTCCGTCTCATATTTTTCGGAACGTTTTACAATCTTCGGATTGAACATTGCCACATTCATGAATCCCATATTGACGGCTATGATACATTTCTTCACGCCGATCATATTCGCTGCCATGCCGACACAGCCTTCCTCGTGCGCTTTCAATGTATCTAACAAATCCACTGCAACCTGCTTGTCCGCCTCTGTTGCCGGCTCGGATCTCTGGTTCAGGAAAAATATGTCTTTCATAATCGGTCTTATCATGCTTTGTTACTCTCTTTCGTATGCGTTTTCATATAATTATAGAATTCCTGATGCAGCCGCTGGAATTCTTCCGGCGCATGCATCGCATGCCGGTAAAGAAATCTGTTGCCAAATTCACTCTGATATACTCTGCTTAGAACCCCTGCCAGCATTCCTGTCGGCATATCTTTGATCATATAAAGCTTTGCCGGGCACAACATTCCCTTTTGGGCGATCCACTTCAGGTTCTTTTTCATCCGATAAGCTGTCAGCGTCATCAATTTTTCATTTGCACAGATTTTTTCCGGATGCCTGCTCTGGTAATAAGCATCTGCCAGCGGAATGATCACGCCAAGATGTGAGATCTGCCAGTGATGCATTTCCGGAACGATCTGATATGGAATGTGGCTTTTTCTAAATATGTATGCCAGTGCTTCTTCCCTGCTGCTCTTTCTTCCTCCGATCTCACCGAATGTTGTCGGCTGGATTGCTCTTGGCAGAAGCTGTGCATCCAGAATCCCACCTTCGATACAGCCGCCCGCTCCCGGAAATGCCGGAAGGATCCTTCCTTTTCCGCAGATTTTCTCCCACCTGCCATATGGTTTGATCGTATTGATCATAGTGACAACATTCGGACTTTTATTCTTACTGATATCTTCCAGTGCTTCTTCTACTTGATTCTCACGTACAGTCAGGAAAATAAACTGGTAACGGTCATTCGGCTTTAACTCACTGATCGTCTTAACCTCAACTTTATGCGTTCTTGTCTTGCCTCTGTACCATAGACCGTGTCCCTGTAATTCTTTTAACCGCTGCCCTCTTGCTAAGACTGTTACATCCAGTCCCGCTTTGGCGAATCTGGACGCGTAGAAGCTTCCGATGACTCCGGCGCCGTAGATTAGGATCCGCATGGTGTATTCCTCCTTGGTGTTTGTTCGTATGTTCTGTGTGGTTTCTTGTGTTCTTTGATATCTTTCTGTTATATATCTTCTGCTATAGCATCTGTTGTAATTCTAACACCCGGACTTTTTGATTTCAACACTGTCCCGGTTTATGGTGCATCTGATCGTATTTTACTTTATGTTCTAAATTTGTTAACAATTTCTTCCTAATTCCATCACAGTTTTATCACAATTCAATTCTATACTAGGAATTGTTCAAGAGAACAAACACTTTAAATCTTTTTCATAACTTTTTCCTCAGGGCTGCACTCCTCCCTAATAATGCAGTCCTTTTTTAATGCTAAGAAACTGTAACTTATATTCTTTCAATTCTCCCCTTTTTCGCATAACATAAATTGAATTCATATCGTTACTTGGAACTATTTTTCTCATAAAAAGGGCTATACTTGAGTACCATACATTTTTACATCATTCTCTTTTCAACTCACATCCTCACAAGGAGGATGACTATTATCTTCGGTATTCCTCCCATCTGCGTTGCTTTTTCAACTCACATCCTCACAAGGAGGATGACACGGAAATCTTCGCTGTTTTTCCACAATGTAACTTTTCAACTCACATCCTCACAAGGAGGATGACGTCCGGGAATCTCTTGTCTTTGCCTGTCCGGGAATATTTTCAACTCACATCCTCACAAGGAGGATGACTTTCTATGCTCGCACTTGCAAGCAACCTACGCCTTTTTTCAACTCACATCCTCACAAGGAGGATGACAGAGAAATGCGGCACAGATGGTGGATCAAGACTTTTTCAACTCACATCCTCACAAGGAGGATGACTTGTTATATTCTGAACAACATTTTCTGGAACATTTTTCAACTCACATCCTCACAAGGAGGATGACAGTGCTTCTTCTGCACTTAAGTCCGGCTCTGGATTTTTCAACTCACATCCTCACAAGGAGGATGACCGTCCCGTTCAGATCAGTCAGATATTCGTCAGCTTTTCAACTCACATCCTCACAAGGAGGATGACCTTCTCTTTCTCCCTCGTAAAGTGTTCCGCAATTTTTCAACTCACATCCTCACAAGGAGGATGACTACAATTCGCATACAGGAACCTTTTCTCCGTGAATTTTTCAACTCACATCCTCACAAGGAGGATGACTCTCTTTGGCCTTTCCGGTAGCCGGACTGGTTCTTTTTCAACTCACATCCTCACAAGGAGGATGACTTTTCAGTGTTTTTTCTTCTTCCTGGATAACACCTTTTCAACTCACATCCTCACAAGGAGGATGACTCTACTGGTTCAAGCATATCTTCATACCAATCGTTTTTCAACTCACATCCTCACAAGGAGGATGACGCATATACCTGTCCGGCTTGATTGCCAAGTGGTTTTTCAACTCACATCCTCACAAGGAGGATGACATGTTCCTTACAATGGATATATAGCAGAGTTACATTTTTCAACTCACATCCTCACAAGGAGGATGACATTAGAAAGAAATATGAATATACAGAACATGATTTTTCAACTCACATCCTCACAAGGAGGATGACCGATACTGTGTCTGTAGGTTTTGCAAGACGTGTTTTTCAACTCACATCCTCACAAGGAGGATGACACAATCTTTTGCACCTTGTAACAGATTCTTTTTTTTTCAACTCACATCCTCACAAGGAGGATGACATTGGCTTTGTAGATTGTTCATCCTTTGCTGTGCTTTTTCAACTCACATCCTCACAAGGAGGATGACATCATGAATAACTGCATCTGCACCAACAGAAGTTTTTCAACTCACATCCTCACAAGGAGGATGACAGCAATTTTAAACAAAAACACTCTGTCTAAAACTGCACGTATTATACCCTTTGAATATAATACGTTAAAAATTTATATTTTTTCTAATTCCTATTTACTTTTCTTCTGGAAAAGCACACCATTTTCCGGTGCGAATCTCCCAGAAGATTTCTGTGCGCTTATCATTCGCACTAAAATATCAAAGTATCCGTAACATCAAATCCAGGTTTTGCGCCAATATGTTCTACCTTATTTTTATACTTATCACCTAGATAATAAAACCGCAAACTATCAACGTCTTTATCTATAATATCCTCTAAGATATGTTTTACCTGCCTGCATTTTGTTGCATCCATTTGACATTCAAATACAGAATTTTGCACACGAGTTCCATAGTTTGTACATTCTTTTGCTACTTTTCTTAATCGCCTTTTCCCAGCAGATGTCTGGGTATTTACATCATATGTAATCAAAACCAGCATTCCATCACCTACTTCCAGAAGAACGGTGGATATTCGTCTAAATCTCCCCTTAAATATCTGGTCAGTAACATAGCTTGTACATACGGAGCCATTCCCCATTCTATTTTTTCGTCTAAGAATGGATGTTTTATCATTTCTTGCTTTTTATTTTGCCAAGCCGATAAAAATGCTTTTCTTCCATCATCAGTCATAATTACCGCACCATTTTCTTTTTTTATGAAATATTTTTCTTTCATAATTTTCTTATTGATTAATGTTAGCACAAATCGATCCACCATAACGCTTCGAAATTCTTCCATAAGGTCTAACGCCAGAGACATTCTTCCCGGACGGTCCGTATGGAAAAATCCTACATAAGGATCTAAACCTACAGCTTCAAGAGCTCCTCCACACATTCCTGCCAATAAAGAATATCCAAATGACAACATTGCATTCACATTATCTAACGGCGGTCTCTTATTTCTTCCATTAAAATAAAAGTCCTCTTTTTGTTGTAATATCAAATCATCAAATACTGAAAAATATACAGAAGCTGCTTCTCCTTCCAAACCTAATAATTCGTCTGCTTTTTCACATACTCTGATTTTTCCTATACTTTGCGCCAAAAATGCTGACTTTTTCTTTAACCTATCAGCATCCAGACGCATTGCATAATCTCTTGCAGCTCTTTCTAAAATCCATCTTGAATTATATACTTTGCCTAGGATAAAATTTCTGGCTATCCGTGCACTTTCTTCTTTATTATCACTAATTCTATACTGTTGCTTTCTTAATGTAACATTTCCTTTTACTTCACCTGTCACTCTTGCCAGAAATCTTCCATTTCCCGACATAAAGGACAGATCTATATTTCGTTGTGTACATGCTCCCATAAGAGCCGGACTTGCTCCTGTATACCCAAATGTAATAATTGCCTGTAAATTATGTAATGGGATTCTTCCTATTTCTAACCGTTCTGGCCAATACTGTTTTCCATCTAAAGAAAGATATTTGTTTTGATGTTATATGCATGGGCTTCTGCCATGTTTCCACTTTCTTTCCGTGTATCATCCGTATCCGAAACTGATTTTTTCAAAACTAAACGAACAAATATCCTTCAATGAACAGGCATTACATTTTTTGCTTGTTTTCACTTTCGGAGTATAACGTTGTTCATAATACTTATGCATTTCGGCAAATGTATTTCTGACTTTTACCCGTATCTCCTGCTAAATTCGCGGCGTGCACTGTTTCCATCGACTCCATAAACAAATCGGTATCGTATGACATGTTTCTAAACATAATGCCTGAGCTGCGTAGGGCTCCGTCAGATCATGGTTTGGTTTTCCTCTTTGCTCAATCGGAACTTACTTTATATTCCTTCGCGCCGATAAACTGTTTTCAACGCTTTATGAAATTCCACCACATCACACTCGCCGCTCACTCCCAATTCCCGGGAGTGAATCGGCATTGCTCTTACGATAATCAGATCTCCTCTTTTCTCTTTCAGGCCTGCATCATGAGCATTTTCATGTAGGATCTTTCCTTCTACTGTTCTGACATTTTCCTGCCATTGCATCTCTATATAGGCAAGTGCCCACTGCCTTCTGCAAAACGAAAAATGTTGAATTCCGGATAATTGAAGAAAGTTTTCTTCATTATACAAATTTAAAATACCTCCGGTTCTTTGCAACCTTCTACGTTCCAAGAAATGTCATAATCCTCAAATTCTTTTGGATGACTCGTTCTTTCTTTAATTGTAAATCCTCTCTGAATCTTTCCACTGGAAATTGCCGGTGTTTTTTCATCATGCTGCCACCAATATATTCTACGCACTTCCATACTTCCTTCTGGTCTTGCCGAAGATGCATCATTTTCAAACAATGTTTTTAATGCTTCTTTTAACTCTTCCGCATCTTCCTGACTAAATCCGGTCTTTTCTGCAAGTTGTACATTCACACTTCCCATTACTTTGTATACCGCAAATCCAACTCTGTGTTTCATTCCCATCGTATCCGATGCTTTACTTTCTTTTCAGACTCACTATTTGCTCTTGGTAATCTGCATACTAACAATATCAATTGGCGATAAGCTTACCGCCTGATGAATTGATACTGGTCCTCTTACACCAAAAGATACTGGAATCCCCTTAAATGCAAATACCTGTCCAAATGCTCTTACGTCAAACCATTCATTGCATGCAATTGCAGCACATACATCACGATTTGCACTTTTCTTATTGCTCATCTCTTTCTTTAATTCTTCGCAACTATCTGCACGATCTTTTAAGCTTGTGTACGAATCATCTGTTCTGTCATCTGATTGAACAAATATCTTCTGATTCCGATCCTGAAGACGGTTTCTTATCTTTCTTTTAATACATACATCAGAGATTTCTCCATATCCGTCCATATTGATACGAGGGCGGTTTCCATTCAACGGATCTCCATTCGGATTAGCATTGGTTGCACTGATAAATAACGTAAAATCAATTTTTCCTTTTAACTCACTCATGTCTATTCCTCCTCTTTCTTCTCTTCTGAATTTTCTTTTTTGAATCTCAAATCATATTCCTGACTGTGAAATCCAAGTAAATACAAACCATCCAATTTCTTATTTTCCTTGAATTTATCTATATCAAACAGATTACAAATTTCACTTAATAAATTCTCGTAGTATTTTCTTTTTACTACATCCAGTTTTGCCAGATATGGTTGAATATTTTCCTCTATTACTTTCCATGTTTCATACGGTCTCTGGGAGAATGTACTCATATATCTTTTTGCGTTTGTAATTCTTCCATTATCTTTTGCATCATATGTCATATATTCAATTCTATCTGCCACTGCTAACAATCTGCCATATAGATAGCTCCTGTCCTTTGCGCTCTTATCTAATGCCACGTTCCATTCCTCCTTATTTCTGTCTTTTTCATTCTTCTTTACCATTGAACAAGCTAAGGTTAAGACTCTTTCCCAGTTTTTTCTCTCTTTATATGTCAACGGAGTTCGATGCTTTTTACTACCCACATAGATTCACATAATCATATGGAATGTTGCTTCCATACCATATGCATGGCAGTAGCCTTTTCGCTACTTCAGCATAAAGTTTCTTACCATTTCCATCTACTATGGATAATTTGCCTTTATTCTCAATGCCAAACAAGATGTCTGCAATATC
>SCPN01000908.1_pt1 | contig 30208 bp, 38 predicted proteins | sample 6106831 | NCBI WGS metagenome assembly SCPN01 (sample SAMN10720447, study PRJNA508395) | human gut metagenome | isolation source: Participant 1, 0 month
ATTGTTTGTATTTGGGATAATAATCAGTAATCAAGGGGTATAAAAGATACATGAAAACAATAGAATTTGATACACATTTTTACAAAAAGCTGTGGACACTCATGGTCCCTATAATGGTGCAGAATCTGATGCTGGCGTTGGTGGCTGTGGCTGATGCTTTCATGCTCGGAGGACTGGATCAGAACTATATGTCAGCGGTTTCGCTTGCCACACAGATACAGTTCATCCAGAACATGTTTCTATCAGCAGCTACAGCAGGGCTTGCAATACTCGGAGCGCAGTATTGGGGCAAGCAGGACATAAAGGCGCTCGATGACATATTCGCTCTTGCAATCAGGATATGTGGCATAGTATCGGTGCTGTTTTTCGTGGCATGTGCATTTTTTCCACGATATCTGATGCTTATTTTCACAAACGAGCCGGTGCTTATAGATTATGGTGTAAGCTACCTTAAAATAGCTTCTTTTTCATATTTATTAACAGGTTTTTCGCAGTGTTATATAGTCATGATGAAGATATCAGAGCACGCGGGTACTGCGGCGGCAGTCAGCTCAATTACAGTGCTTATAAACATAATGCTCAATGCCATATTTATCTATGGTGCATTTGGCATCGAGAGCATGAATGTGAGGGGAGCGGCACTTGCCACACTTATATCAAGAGTAGTGGAGCTTATGCTTTCAATCACATTTTCGTACAGACCGGGATATATCAGGCTTAAAATCCGAGAGCTTTTGGCGAGAAACAAGGAGTTGTCAGCAGATTTTATGAAGTGCTCCGGACCGATTCTCGGAGCAAGCCTTGTATGGGGAATAGGCTTTACATCGTACTCTACATTTATGGGACACATGGGAACAGACGCAGCAGCGGCCAACTCCGTCGCAGCGGTTGTGCGTGATATCATTTGCTGTCTCAGTGCAGGTATATCAAGTGCAGCAGGCATTATGATAGGAAATGAGCTTGGCGCAGGGAAATTTAAAGCGTGGAAAAGCATATGGCATCAGAATGGCAAAGCTGTCATTTTTGTGTGGAGCTGTTATGACAGTGCTTATGGCGGTTTCAGCACCGGTGATTTTACATTTTGTAAAGCTCACACCGCAGGCTGCAGAGTATCTGAAGCAGTTATTCGGTGTACTTGCCTTCTACATGATTGGACGATCGGTAAATGAAATCATCATAAACGGTGTCTTTGGTTCGGGAGGAGATACGATGTTTGATATGTACTCTCTTGCTGTGACGATGTGGGGCATAGCAATACCGCTTGCAGTTGCAGGCACATATTTTTTGAACTGGCCGGTGGTTGTGGTATATGCGTGCACCTGCGTGGATGAGGTTGGAAAGATACCGTGGACACTCATACATTTTAAAAAATACAAGTGGGTAAAGGATTTGACAAGATAATGGAAAATGTATGAAAACAAGCGTGTGCACAGGGAGTAGGTCGGTTATCGGCTTAATAAAGCGAGATGACGGATTGCCTGTCAACAATCTCAACATCCATAATCTCACCCAAATTACTGTCTGATTCATTGTCATGTATTTTCTTTAGGAGAAGCTCGGTTGCAAGCCGGGCTTTTTTTGTGGTACATTTTGTGATACCGATGTAAGCTTCGGTACGGTGTACTGGCATAGATTCAAATTATCATAGCCTATGACAGATAAATCAATCGGGACACGGTAACCGCCGAGACGCGCACCCTCCATGATGCCGATAGCACATATATCGGCAGTTGTTACCACTGCTGTGATTGGTGACTTGCTGCCTGCAATGGCACGGCCGGCTTCGATACCGCCCTCATATGAAGGTGGATAGCTGAAAATATATTCAGGACGGAAAGGAATATGACTGTCCTCCAAAGCTTTTTTGTATCCGTTAAAACGTTTGGTGAGGACGATATTTCCCTCATAATCAGCTGCAAATGCAATCTCGGTGTGACCGTGATTTATCATATATTTGGTTGACAAATATAAGCCCTTTTCGTCATCAGATATTACATTTATGAGATTAGGGTGAGAGTAATTGCTGTCAAAGGTAGCAATAGGGCAGTTGGCTGCATCCATCAGCTTTTCAAGATTTTGGGCAGAGGTGGGGAAAACCAGAATCATCCCATCGACATTCCAGTTCTTAACCAAAGATAATATGTCGGAGCTTCTGGATACTGATTGAAGCATGGTGAAGTATCCGTTTTTGTGAAGCTCTGTCTCTATCGTACCAATCATTGTACTGACATATGGGTTCTCAAAATAATTGTATCCTGAAGCATAATCCTTATCCTCCAGAAATGTAACAACTCCGATAATGTGTGAGGAATTGTTTGAAAGACTTCTTGCGTTCATATTCGGAACATAATTATATTCCTCTATAATTGAATTGATTTTATCCCTTGTTTTCTGTGAAACACGGCTTGTCTTTCCGTTGATTACGTTTGAGACGGTCATTGTGCTCACACCTGCCATTTCGGCAATATCCTTAAGCGTCATATTAAACTCCATTCTATTCAGTATTATAATTTTTTACTATAAAGTTTATACATAAACCACAATATGTTTGAACATAAACAATGATGAGTTTATACATAAACCGAATATGATTCAAAATATGGGTTTATAAATTATCTTAAGTATACATTTTTATTTTGCAAATAGCAATCGGTTTTTGCAAATATTTAGACAAAACCCTAATTTACATGTAAAAATGCACAAAAAACATATGAAAATAATATGAAAAGTGATAAAAAAACAAAAAACTATTGACGAATGTATAAGGTGGTGGTAGATTATAGTTAGATTTAGCGCTAAACTAATTTGAACGAAAAAGAGGATATTGAATTAAGAAAGTGAGGATTTCTATGAAGAAGAAACTTATTGCAACAGTTATGGCAGCTACAATGGCAGTGACAGCGCTTACAGGCTGTGGCAGCTCATCGGCTTCATCAGCTAAAAAGGACATAAAGGTACCAACAAAGCCATTTGGCGATACGGTGAAGTATGACCCTTCGGTTGAGATTAATGATGGAAAGGATATCTCAATTGACCTGTGGGAGTGGGGAAGCGATGAATTATTTCAGAAGGTTATTGACAGATACACAGCTATTCATCCTAATGTAACTATAAACCTGGTGGATAATCCATGGGAAGATTACTGGACAAAGCTTCCTCTGGCACTCGATGGTGAGGACGGACCGGCACTCTTCGATGTACATAACAGCTATCATGAGAATCTTATCAACTATATGGCTCCGCTTGATATTCCTGTTGAGGATTTGGAGCAGGACTTCAATGGAGTGAGCGCTCATGTGATTGATGGTAAGGTTTATTACATTGATTACGGAATGATGACAGGCTCTTTTATTACAACAAGGAGATGTGGAAGGAAGCCGGACTAACAGATGATGATATCCAAAGACCTGGGATGAAATGATTGAGGTGGCAAAGAAGCTTACCATCAAGGACGGAGGACAAGATAGTCCGAGGCCGGACTCAATTTCAATAATGATTTCCACCAGAATTACCTGCTTGGTCTTAATTATCAGCTTGGTGAACCTCTTTAAGGAGGAGATGGAAAGACACCTAATGTCAATTCAGATGCCATGAAGAAGGTAATGCAGATGCTTGTTGATATGTACGACAAGGATCAGATTGGTTCAAAGGATTTTGGCGAGAACTGCGCAGACAGCTTTGGACAGGGACAGTCGGCAATGGTTATTCAGTGGGGACATTATTACAATACACTTAAGACCACATGGAGCGATATAGATTTTGGCGTATTTGAAATTCCTACATTTGACGGAAATCCATATGCATACAATAGATATAACGGTGAGTCAACATTCGGTGTAAACAAAAAAGCACCAAAGGATCAGCAGGCAGTTGCACAGGATTTTGTAAAGTTTTTCCTCTGCGATGATGAGTCTCAGGTAGATTTCAATCTTGCTATGAGTACCTTCCCTGCAAAGAAATCCCTTGCAGACAATGAGGAAATACTTAAAAACCCATCGCTTAAGGTACTTGCAGAGCACATTGACCACTACATCTGGCCGGGTCCGATGCCTTCATGTGTTGAGGAGGATATGAAAAAGGCCGGAGAGGATATATTCTACAATGGAGTAGATATTGATACGGCTTTAGACAAGGCACAGGCTGATATTATAAAGGATATGAAGAGCAGTTCATTCCAATCAGTCGAGAATCTATATGAGTTTGCAAAATAACATGTAGAGATTCACTACGGAGGATTATTAATGTTTAAAAAATCACATCCATTACAAAGTAAGAGTGAAATAATTTTAAGAAACATAGTTGTTGTAGCTATGGTAGCTTTCTTTACAATATTTTTGATAATACCAATCGGTATAGCATTTGCAGGAAGCTTTCATGAGTGGAACCCGTTAAGCGGAACATACAAGTATTTAGGTCTGGAAAATTATAAGCAGGTGTTCACGAGCAAATTGTTCGGTAAATCAATGTTCAATACCGTAATTTTTTCGGTAGTTGTAATTGTTTTCAGAGTTGGTCTGGGACTGGGAATCGCGTATGCTATTTATTCAACGCTTATAAAGCATAAGAGTTTTTTCAGGGCAGTTTACTATATGCCTGTAGTAACGCCTATGGTTGCAGTGGCATTTGTATGGAAGTTCATGTACAATCCACAGATCGGAACCATCAACAAAATATTCGGGCTCGATATCAACTGGCTGATGAATCCCAAAACTGCTCTGATTGCAGTAATGATAATGACCATCTGGAAGGATTTTGGATATGCGGTTGTCATGTATATGGCAGGCCTGTACTCACTTCCGGCAGATGTCATGGAGGCAGCACAGGTTGACAGCGAGTGGCTGGCAGAAATTCAGATACATTACATTGCCGTTGCTTAGAAGCCTATGACACTTTGTAGTCATTACATCAATTATTTCAAAGTATATCCAGGCATATGTTCAGATACTCATCATGACAGAGAGGTGGACCGGGAACATCAACATATCTGGCTTCTTACATTATTTACGATGAGGCCTTTGTCAAATACAACTTTGGATATGCATCAGCACTTTCATTTGTGCTTTTTGTGATTACCGCAGTGCTTACCGTGCTTTCTTTCAAAGTATCGGGCAAGGAAGAGTAGGAGGAGAATATCATGAGAAAAAAAGTAAGCAGTATAGTTTTAAATGTATTCCTTCTATTATTGGGCATTGTTACAGTTTATCCGTTTATATGGATGCTATGCTCATCATTTAAGCAGAATAAGGAAATAATGGCGTTGCAGCAACATCTGCTTCCACAAGAGTTTACAATAGACAATTACATCAGCATGAATTCGCATTTCAATTTCATGAGGTTTTTTGGAAACAGTTTGTTTATCACGATTGTTGTAACCCTGCTTGTGGTATACACCAGTACAATCTGTGGTTTTGTATTAAGCAAATATAAGTTTAAGGGCAGAAATATCCTATTTGGCTTTGTATTGGCTACTATGATGATTCCATGGTGTGTAACAATTATTCCAAAATACACTATGATTCAGAAATTCGGATGGATGGACAGCTATAAGGCACTTATTATTCCGGCTATGTTCAGCGGATTTGGAATATTTATGATGAAGCAGCACATTGAGACCATTCCTGATGAGATTATTGAAGCTGCCAGAATGGATGGCGCTAATGAGTTTTATATCTTTCACAGGATTATATTTCCGATGGCAAAAAACGGAATTTCAAGTATAGCCATTTTTCAGTTCCTGTGGACATGGGAAGACTATCTGTGGCCTTATCTTGTAATCAATACCAAGGAAAAGCAGCTATTGGCAGTTGGTCTTAAGATGTTTAACGGACAGTATTCAACAGATTATGGCGCACTTTTTGCGGCAACGGCAATATCTATCATACCGGTTTTACTGATATATCTGTTCTTCCAGAAGCAGTTTATCGCAGGAATTGCGGCATCAGCTGTCAAGGGATAGCGTAATTTATATGAGAGGGAGTATTTCATGCAGGAAATATACAGAGTAAAGACAAGTCCGGTGGCATTATCGGACAATATGATAATAGGTGAAAAATACAGGATTACAGTTCTGACAGAGGCGCTTGTCCGTCTGGAATACAGTGAAGATGGCGTATTCGAGGATAGGGCAACACAGACAGTATTGTTCAGGGATTTTCCAAAGACAGGCTATCATGTGGTGCGTAACGCTGATGGAATTGAGGTTCATACATCAATGCTGCACCTGATATATAATGAGAAGGAGTTCTCATCACACGGACTGAGTATACAGATTAAGGGAAACCTGAGCGCATATCACAGCATCTGGCATTATGGCGAGAAGGTGCATGATTTGCAGGGTACAGCGCGTACACTTGATGACGTAAACGGAGAGGTTGAGCTTGGACACGGTGTCGTTTCACGCTTTGGATATTCAATTCTTGATGACAGTAAATCACAGATTTTACTTGACGATGGATGGATTGAGCCAAGAAAAAAAGGTGTGTCTGATTTGTATTTCTTTGGATATGGACATGATTATAAACAGGCGCTCAATGATTTTTACAGGCTTTGCGGCAAGACCTCCGATGCTTCCGCGATATGCACTGGGAAACTGGTGGAGCAGATATTATAAATACTCAGAAGAAAGCTATATGGAGCTGATGGACAAATTCGATGAAAAGAATATCCCGTTCACAGTAGCTGTAATAGATATGGACTGGCATCAGGTTGATGTGGACCCTAAATACGGAAGCGGCTGGACAGGATATACCTGGAACAAAAAGCTTTTCCCGGATCCGAAGCGCTTTCTTGGAAAGCTCCATGACAGAGGAATGCATACTACCCTGAACGTACACCCTGCGGATGGTGTGCAGGGCTGTGAAGAAATGTATGTTGATATGGCAAAGGAAATGGGCGTGGACTATGAAAATGAGGACCCGGTTGTATGTGACCCGGCAAGCCCAAAGTTTATGGAGGCATATTTTAAGTATCTTCATCATCCGAGAGAGGCTGAAGGTGTGGATTTCTGGTGGATTGACTGGCAGCAGGGCAGCAACTGCAAGGTTGAAGGATTGGATCCGCTATGGATTTTTAATCATTTTCATTATCTCGATAATAAAAGAGACGGCAGGCGTCCAATGACATTTTCGCGCTATGCAGGTCCGGGAAGCCATAGATATCCGATTGGATTTTCGGGAGATACACATATTACATGGGAGTCGCTTGATTTTCAACCGTATTTTACAACGACAGCGACAAACATCGGATATGGATGGTGGAGCCATGATATTGGCGGACATATGCTTGGCTACAAGGATGATGAGCTGACAGCCAGATGGACACAATATGGTATATTCTCTCCGATAATGCGTCTGCACAGCTCATGCAGCGAATTTAACGGCAAGGAGCCGTGGCGATTTAAAAAAGAGACTGAGGAAGCGATGGAGGCGGCGCTCAGACAGAGGCATTGTATGATTCCGTATCTGTATACTATGAACTATCGCAGCTATGCCGAGAATATGCCGCTGATTGAGCCTATGTATTATGAGTATCCTGAAAATGCAGAGGCTTATGAGGTAAAGAATCAGTATTTCTTTGGCAGCCAGCTTATGGTAGCACCTGTTACAACTCCACGTATTAAGGGACTTAATGTGGCAAAGAACCAAAGTATGGTTCCCGGAGGGCATCTGGTATGATATCTATACAGGCATGCGCTATGATGGTGGAAGAATGCTGGAGGTTTACAGGGATTTGAGCAGCATACCGGTGTTTGCGAAGGCGGGAGGCATACTTGTGTGTGCAGATGCTGATGAGCTTGATGCAAGATCTGTTATCAAAAATCCTGATGTATTATGTGTCAGGGTATTCCCGGAGGCTGATGGTGAGTTTGAGCTATACGAGGATGACAATGAATCCTGCGGATATGTGGATGGCAGATGTGTGACCACAGCTATGAAATATTCTGCGGATAAAGATATGTTTGTCATTTCTCCGGCAGATGGAGATACATCATTAATACCTGACAACAGAACCTATAAGCTTGTCTTTGAAAGAAGAACCGAGGCAGCAGCCGATAAGGTAAAGGTATCTGTGGACGGTAAAGAGGTATTGGCAAAGAATAAATATGATAAAGAAAACAGAAAGCTCATCGTTACTGTAAATGCATCGACAGCGAGCAAAATAAGCGTTGCAATATCGAAAGACACAGTAGCGCTTGATAATCAACTCGAAAAAAGATGCTTTGATTTCCTGAATCAGGCAGAGATAGGCTTTGTGCTAAAGGATGAAATCTACGGTCTTATTACATCGGGAAAGAAAACAACAGTGATTTTATCAGAGCTCAAGGCAAAGGAGCTTGATACAGAGCTGTATGGTGTATTGACAGAGATACTTACAGCCTGAGGCTATTGATTTTAAATTTGTATTTTGTAGAAAGTTGCTGGCTACACTGTTAGATGTGAACAGTAACAGTCACCGGTCATACTAGGTGTGACCGGTGACTTTCTTTGTTGTAAAAATTAAAAATGGATGATACTATTATAGTAAACGGAAGTATTTTTATAAGAAACATCAGGAGAAACTATATAATTCAAGGGAGGATTATGCAATGGGAAATTTATATAAGAACTGTAAAATACAGGACAACACAGCAGAGCTGATCTACGAGAACGGCAGTCTGTTTGTTACCATATTTGAAAACAACATAGTGCATGTTGCACAAAAACCCGGCATCGAAAGTGTCGCAATAGAGGAGGGCTTTATTCCGAAGGCTGCCACACCGGACGTGATCTGCAAGGATACGTTTGATGTCAAGGGTGCCGCAGCAGAAGCCGGTGTAAGCGATGCAGCGGTTAAAGCAGTCATAAGCGCAAAGGAATATTACTGTATATGTGAAGGATAACGAGAAGCTTGATATTTATTACAAAGGGAAGCTTGTGCTTTCAGATTATGAAAAAGCACGCAAAAAGGGTGAGAAGAATCCGTACGAGGATCTTGCCATCGCAGAGCTTGAGGGACATACTGTCGGAAAAGATGAAGAAAAAACTGACGCTGTTACCATCATCAAAAAGCTTGGAAAGGATGATGCTATTTACGGCCTGGGAGATAAGCCGGGATGCCTCAACAAGCGTGGATATTCATATGTAAACTGGAACACGGATGATCCTGCACCACATGTGGATAGCTTCAAATCGCTGTACAAATCCATACCATTTTTTATCGTGTTGGGCGATGAATATTGCTATGGAATTTTTGCGGATAATACCTACAAGACAACCTTTGATTTCGGTTATGAAAACACAGATTACTATTTTGTCGAGCATGAGAAGGGCGAGCTGGACTACTATTTTATGCCGGGAAATGATATGGCAGAGGTGGTAGGACTTTATACATCACTGACAGGCACCACACCGCTTTATCAGAGATGGATATACGGCAGCCATCAGAGCCGCTGGGGCTATTACACACAGGATGAGGTGCTTGATATAGCTGACAAATTCCGCGAGCTTGATATCCCATGCGATGTGATACATATGGATATCGATTACATGAACGGCTACAGGGTATTCACCTTTGATGACAAGAAATTCCCGGATGTAAAGGGTCTTTCAGAGAAGCTTGCTGACAGGGGTGTGAAGCTCATATCCATCATTGACCCGGGTGTGAAGAAGGATGAGGACTACTTCATGTACAAAGAGGGAATGGAGATGGATGCATTTGCACATGATACAGATGGCAGTGTATATGAAAATGCTGTCTGGCCGGGAACATCGGTATTTCCGGACTTCACAAAGCAAAGCGTCAGAAGCTGGTGGGGAGACAAGACAAAGATACTCCTCGAACACGGTATCAGTGGCATATGGAATGATATGAATGAGCCTGCAAGCTTCAATGGACCACTGCCGGATGATGTACAGTTTGAGTATGGAGCACATGAAAAGGTTCACAATATTTACGGACATTTTATGGCAAAAGCCACATATGAGGGACTTGCGAAAAATGATGGTGGAAAACGTCCGTTTGTACTTACCAGGGCTGCATATGCCGGAAGCCAGAAATACTGCGGTGGCTGGACCGGAGACAATCACAGCATCTGGGCGCATATAGCGCTTTCACTCGAGCAGGTGTGCAATCTGTCAGTCAGCGGACTTGCCATGTGTGGCAGCGATATAGGCGGTTTCGGAAGTGATACTACACCGGAGCTTCTTGTCAGATTTTATGAGGCAGCAGTATTTGTGCCGTTTTTCAGAAATCATTCAGCGATGGGAACACGCAGACAGGAGCCTTGGCAGTTTGACGAGACTACGATAGATGCAGTCAGAAAGACAGTAAAGCTCAGATACAGATTTATCCCATATATCTATGATCTGGCACATGAGTGTGAAAAGACAGGAGCACCTATCGTGCGTCCACTCGTATACGAATATCCTGCAGATAAGCATGTGAGAAATATTTCCGATGAATATATGCTCGGAAGCTTTGTACTGGTTGCACCTGTGATCGCACCGGGCAAGGAGGCAAGAGAGGTTTATCTGCCTGACGGCGACTGGTATGATTACTACACAGGCGAAAAATACAGTGGCGGCAGATATATTTTAGCAGATGCACCACTTGATAAAGTACCTGTCTTCATAAAAGCAGGAGCCATTATCCCTGTAGCAGACGGAGAAATCCGCTCTACAGAGGACATTACAGAGGATAAGATCAGTATACTGACATATTCGGGCAAGGGCAGCTTCGTGCATTATCAGGATGACAATGAGACGTTCGCATACAGAAACGGTGCGTATAATGCTGTTGAGTATACCCTGGATGGGGAGACGCTCGAGAAGAAGGGTGTTGCATAAGGGATTGTAAAAATACATAACCTTAAATTTAAAATTCAATATCAACCTCAACAGGGCAGTGGTCTGAACCGAGCACATCGGTATGGATCGCTGCCTTTTTGCAGCTTATCATTGATGCGCTTTGATGTGATAAAGTAGTCGATACGCCAGCCTGCGTTCTTCTCGCGAGCCTTAAAACGGTATGACCACCAGGAGTATATACCCTCGGCATCCGGATAAAAATATCTGAAGGTATCGGTAAAGCCGGAACCTAAAAGCTCCGTCATTTTAGCACGTTCCTCATCTGAAAAACCTGCATTCTTGCGGTTTGTTTTTGGATTTTTCAGGTCGATTTCATTGTGTGCGACATTCAGATCACCGCACAGTACGACAGGCTTTTTGGGCATCAAGAGCTTTAAGGTATTCACGGAAATCATCCTCCCACTGCATACGGTACGGCAGCCTTTTCAGCTCATTCTGTGAGTTTGGAGTATAGCAGGTTACGAGATAGAAATTGTCATATTCGAGTGTGATGACACGTCCTTCCCTATCATGTTCCTCAATGCCTATGCCGTAAGACACAGATAATGCCTGTTTTTGGCGAAAATGGCTGTGCCGGAATAGCCTTTTTCTCGGCATAATTCCAGTACTGGTGATAGCCTGGCAGGTCAAGGTCAATCTGTCCCGCCTGTAGCTTGGACTCCTGTATACAAAAGTAATCCGCATCTATACTGTTAAAAAATCAAGGAAACCTTTCTGGACGCATGCGCGCAGTCCATTTACATTCCACGATATAAATTTCATGTCTTAATCCTCCATATAAGTGTGTGTATTAAAATCATATTTAAAGTATTCTTCTTACAAAAACGAAATCATATAAGCAGGCAGACAGAGTATGTCTTTGTCTTTTGAGAAATCCTTTGTATATACGAGATATTTTTGAAGAATACGGTTTGAAAATTTTATTGAAAATTCATCCAGTGACTTATGGGTTTTATAGCCACTGGATTTTACTTCAATAGGGCAAACCTTATTTTTTTTGGCAATAAGAAAATCTATTTCGTAATTATGGCGTGAACTTTCATTAAAAAAAGTATAGTAAAATAATTCGTTGCCATTACACGTTAAAAGCTGTGCAACTACATTTTCGTAAAGATAGCCTAGATTAGTTCCTAGCTTGTCATTTAACAATTTTTCATAAATTATGTTTTCTGTGAAATCTTTGTCTTTAAACATCAATGTAGTAAACAGCCCGGTATCGCATAAAAATAGTTTAAACCGGGTTAAGTCTTTGTTGGTTGACATACCGGCACTTGGGTCATTTGCATGGTATGATACCAAAACAGTTTTTGAGTCTTTTAACTCTGCAATCAGTTCCAGTGTATTATCGGCGCGATTGTTTGTCAGTACGCTTGATACCTGATATCGCGAAGCATTTTTGTTTAGCTGCGCAGGAATTGCATCAAAAAGCATAGATATTTTTCCAGTGGCATCTATTTTTTTGAAATCATCTTCATAAAGATTCAGAATATCACGCTTTACGTCATCAACCTTACGGAAGTTATTGGTTTTGATATATTCATCAACTGCCTGCGGCATTCCCCCGACAAGCATATAAAGACGGAAATCACGCATCAATTTACGATTAATCTCTTCTCCGAAGGGTTTTTGAGAATCGAATAGCTTATGGATTAGGGGGATAGTTGTTTCATCATTCAAAGCCCATAAAAATTCTTCATAATCCATAGGATACATGTTTAGCTTTCTTTCTTCGCTTGGAATAAGTATATCCTGTACGTTTTTTTTGATAGAAATCAGAGAACCGGTTTCTATATAATCATATCGGTGATCTTTTACAAGTGATTTGATAGCCTGTCTTGCGCGGGGGCATAATTGTACTTCGTCGAAAATAATCAAAGACTCTCTCTCATAGAGATCGACTTTGTATTGGAGCTGCAACTGCAAAAACAGATAATTCAGATCTGAAATATCCTCAAACAGTTCACGTATATTTTTTGAGACGATTGAGAAATCAATGATTATATAACTTTTGTATTCATTTCGTCCAAATGACTCTACGATGGTTGACTTGCCTATACGACGGGCTCCTTCGATTAAGAGTGCTGTTTTACCATCGGAATCCTTTTTCCATTGCAATAATTTATCATATATTTTTCGCTTAAACATGACATTCTCCTAATAAAATTACAAAATCGCATTTTTTATTTTGATGTTTTACTACAAAATCGCATTTTTTATTTCAACGATTTACCACAAAATCGCATTTTCTTTTTTGCTATTTTACCACAAAATCGCATTTTTTAAAAGAGGTTTGAATCTGCAGATTACACTTTTTATATAAAATCGTTACTGTTCACACCGAACAGTGTGACCAGCAACATAAAATACGTATAATAAAGGAAGAAAATACGTAAGAAAATACGCAAGATAAAGTCGGTTCGTAAGCTGCACCAAGCTGGTCAGAAATCAGAAATATGTGAAAATATGACATAAATATAATAAATCCGCTACACTATATCATATGATTACGCACATGATATAATGTAGCGGATTTTATTGTTGATTATTTTAAAGCTCAAGTAAAATTTCTTATAGCACATCGCTTCCATCAGGAATCTTTGAGATGATAGTTCTGTTAATCCTGATTAAGAATAATGTCGAAACAGTAAAGGATATCACCTCTGCTATAGGGAAAGCCCACCATACAGCGTGAAGTCCACCAAGCTTTGAAAGGATGTATGCTGCCGGAATTAAAACCACAAGCTGACGCATGATTGATACGATCATGGAAAGACGCTTTCCCAAAGCCTGGAATACTGTGCCGACGATAATACAAAACCATGCGATGAGGAAATGCACTCCGATTATTCTGAGCGCCGGAACACCGATTTTAAGCATATCGTCAGAGGCGCTGAACATTCCAAGAAGCACATGTGGTATGAACTCAAAGCAGGCAAAGCCAACGAAGAGCAGACAGAATGCTGTTATCAGGCTGACCTTTATTGTTTTAACCATACGCTTTCTGTTCTGAGCACCGTAGTTGAATGCGATGATAGGTGTGATTCCGTTGTTCAGTCCGAATACAGGCATAAAGAAGAAGCTCTGCAGCTTGAAATAAACACCGAAAACAGCAGCGGCAGTCGATGAAAAGCCGATAAGTATTCTGTTCATGGCATATGTCATTATTGAGCCTATAGACTGCATGATGATCGACGGAATACCGATAGCATAAATGGTTCCCATGATTTTGAAATCCGGGCTGTAGCCCTTGAAGCTCAGGCTGATTTCATGATTGAATTTGTGGTTGCAGGCAAAAGGCAACAACGGCGGCTACGCACTGTCCCACAACGGTTGCCACGGCTGCACCGGTAGCACCGAGCTTAGGGAAGCCAAGCAGTCCAAAGATCATGATAGGATCCAGAATGATATTTGTGATGGCACCGCAAAGCTGTGAGGTCATGCTGAAAATAGTTCTTCCTGTCGATGTAAGCACCCTCTCAAAAAAGATTTCCGCAAAAATACCAAATGAAAAAATCATAACAGTACTCAGGTAGCTCACACCCATATCCATGATTTCGATATCAGCATTTCCAATCTGACTCATGTAAAAAGGCTTTACGATTGTAAGTCCGAGAATCAGAAATATTACGTAGCTGAATGCATATAGCACGGCACCGTTGATGCCGATTTTGTTGGCCTCGTCGTATTTATGGGCGCCGAGGGACTTTGACAGCAGCGCGTTTACACCTACACCTGTACCGGTTGCGACAGCGATGATGAGTGTCTGCAAAGGGAAGGCAAGTGAAACTGCTGTGAGTGCGTTTTCGGACAGCTTTGCAACGAAAATACTGTCCACGATGTTGTATAGAGCCTGTACGAGCATGGAAATCATCATAGGCAAAGACATGTTAAATACAAGTCTGCCTATAGGCATGGTTCCCATCTTGTTCTCTGTTACAGGGGCTGAATTTGTTTCCTGACTCATAATTCCTCCTATTGTAAATGATTGTTAATTTAAAACTCCTACATTATATATGTACGAAGCTTTAGTTATTAAAATTAAAATCACCGGTAGATTAGCCGGTGTTTAAAATGTGCAACAAAGCGCCAATTACATATAATACCATGACTGCAGGATACTTTCAAGGTATTATATAACTGTTAAATCATATCATAATAGTTAATGAAAAAATGCCTCAAAAGTATAGCATTGCAGGGTATAAATTACGATAACCGCTTGACAAAATGACAGAGAGATATAATTAGTTCAAAATGAATAATTCAAAAATGTATAACGGACAGCAAAATAGGAAAAGAAAAGAAGGAATATCACATATGAAATTTAACTTTGAGTTTGCAGAGAAGATTTCGCGAACCTACAGCGATGAGTGCAGACCACTGTGCCATGAGCTGAAGCTTCCGCAGACAGCCTTTGATATACTCATGTTTCTGGCGAACAATCCGGAATATAAGACGGCAAGGGATATAGTTGAAATAAGAAAAATCAAGGCAAATCTTGTGTCTGTAAATGTTGATAAGCTTGTGAATGAGGGCTATCTGGAGAGAAAACCTGTGGAAAATGATAGGAGGAAGACGGAGCTTGTCTGTACAAAAAAGGCCGGGACTGTCATTGAAAGAGGAAGGCGTATACAGCAGCAGTTTACAGCAAATCTGTTTGCAGGGGTAGATGAGGAGCAGAAAAAGCAGCTGACGATTGTTATGGAACAGCTTGAGAATAATATGGATGAAATAATCAGGAGGAAATCACACAAATGAGCACATTAATAACTATAATAGTAACATTTTTTGCCGGTATGGGCGCAGGCCTTGGAACTGGCTTTGCGGGACTAAGCGCAGCAGCAGTAATAAGCCCTATGCTCATTACATTTTTGGGAATGGATCCTTATATGGCAGTGGGAATAGCCCTGTCGTCTGATGTACTTGCCAGCGCAGTGTCAGCCTATACATATGGAAAGAACAAGAACCTTGATGTAAAAAACGGGCTCATAATGATGGTCACGGTTTTATGCTTCACGGTTGTTGGAAGCTATGTATCAAGCCTTGTGCCGTCAGCAACAATGGGCAACTTTTCGGTATTTATGACATTTTTACTCGGAATCAAGTTTATAGTCCGTCCTGTCATGACAACAAAGGAGGCCATGCAGGGAGTTTCAGCTAAAAAGAGAGCTGTCCAGTCAATCATCTGCGGCGTGCTTATCGGATTTATCTGTGGCTTCATAGGTGCGGGAGGCGGTATGATGATGCTCCTCATCCTCACATCAGTGCTTGGCTATGAGCTTAAGACTGCAGTCGGAACGAGCGTATTTATCATGGCATTTACAGCCTTTACAGGAGCTGCCTCGCACTTTGCCATCGGTGGAAAACCGGACTGGTTTGTGCTGACTTTTATGTATTGCATTTACACTCCTTTGGGCGAGAATTGCAGCGGTCTTTGCAAACAAGGCATCCGCAAAAACCTTAAACCGTGCCACAGGTATTGTGCTTGTAATACTTGGCATCGTGGTATTTGCATTTTCACTTCTGAGCTGATTTTCTTGAATATATAACTGCCGGCTGCCCGACCGCACACAGCTTCCCGCGTGCGAATAGCGAAGCTGCTTAGATACTGTAGAAATTATGCCATGAACACAGAAACGCTCCTGCATGGACGCAGGGCGAGGAGAACCGCGCCACGGACGGCGCGTTTCGACGGTTTCTGTCAGGCATAGAAGCTCTTCGCAATTTCGTACAGTATCTTAGCAGCGCAGCGTAGCACGGGGAAGCTGTTACCCAGCATCATTACATAAAACAAGAAAAATCATCATATGTATTTTAAGGGATTGCGAAAAAATCTACCATTTTGTCAAAACCACATATTTAATAGAAAGATTCACATAAAGATTATTGAGAATATAGTATTGCTCCCTTAGAAAAATAGTACTATACTAAATTCATCTGACGAATTCAGACTTGAGTATAAATAATAATATGATTAAAGGGTCAAAAGGTATCATAAGATAGGAGAAAATAACAAACTATGTCTTCAAAAAAAGATGCGATGAAAAAGAAATTGGAAAACATGCATTTGGGTGAAAGGATTAACTATGGCTATAGAATGGTTATTACCATGATGCTTATTTCGGGACTGCTTTCGATTGCGGTCATTGGTGTGTTGTTTTTCAATATGTTAAACTATGTAAACAAGGTAAATGCTGCCGATCAGGCGGTTAAGACATGTAGAATAAATGTAAATGCAGCGGCTAGAAATGTAAGAGAGATGGCACTTAATCCTGACAAATCAACATATGACGACTATGAGCAGGGCGCAAAAGAAAAGCTTGAAGATGTTGATGTGCAGTTAAAAACAATAAAAAAATCAGGTATCGTTCCTGAGGATCAGTATAATGAATATTCAAAGGCTCTTTCTGACTGGGCGAATATCGGATACTCAATCATGGATAAGATTAAAGCCGGACAGAAGGATGGGGCTGTTGATCAGATTATCAATGAGTGTACACCAAAGTTAAATAAAACAGTTGAGCTTGCAAAGGAAATCAACAAGCTGACTGACGAAAGAAGCCTTCAGGCAGTTGTAAGGACATATGTATGTGCTGCAGTCGGACTCATAGTCATCATTATCTGTCTGATATGTGCATGGCAGTTGACAAAGAGAACAGGAAAGATCGTGCTTGATACAATCCTTGAGCCATTACATGCAATCGAGGAAGTGGCAAAGGAGCTGACAGAAGGAAATCTTCACAGCACACTTGATTACCGTTCAGAGGATGAAATCGGTAGATTGGCACACAGCATGAGAAAGTCTATCCGTATTCTCGGCTCATATGTGGATGATATAGACAGGTCGATGAAGCTCTTTGCGGACGGACATTTTGATGCACAGCCGGAAGTAGAGTGGAAAGGCGATTTTGTAGGTATTTTACATTCATTTATGGAATTTGAAAAAAGTATGGCAGTCACCATAAAGGGAATCCAGCATGTATCAAGCGAGGTTTCAAGTGCGGCAGAGCAGGTAGCTGCAAGCTCAAATGACCTTGCAGACGGTGCAACCAATCAGGCTGCGGTTGTAGAGGAACTGACAGCGACGGTTGAGGGAGTTTCAGAGCAGGTGGAGCAGAATTCAAAGAGTGCAAAGGAAATCAGTGGAAAAGTGGACGAGCTTGGAGGTGCAATTTGGGAAAGCAATGGAAAGATGCAGGAGATGGTTGCATCTATGCATGAAATAAACGAAGCCTCTAAACAGATAGATCAGATTATATCAACCATTAATGAGATTGCATCACAGACCAACCTGCTTGCATTAAACGCTTCTATTGAGGCAGCAAGAGCAGGGGAGGCAGGAAAAGGCTTTGCGGTTGTGGCAAATCAGGTAAATATTCTTGCCGATCAAAGTGCACAGGCTGCAAAGGAATCAGCTGCGCTTATAGAGGCATCTGTGCAGGCTGTTGAAAAAGGCATGAATATTGCAGAGCAGACAGCCTCACAGCTTGAAGAAGTAGCAGAGAACTCTAAGGTGATTACAAAAGAGGTGACTAATATAGCTGATACACTGGAGACCCAGACCAGTGAGATCAAGCAGATTAACGAAGGAATTGAGCAGATCAATGATGTTGTACAGACCAATTCAGCAACAGCACAGGAGTGTGCGGCTGCGAGCCAGCAGATGAGCAGTGAATCAGAAAATCTGAGTGAAATGATAGAGAAATTCAAAATCTCAGACATTGAAGAGTAATATAATAGAAGGTGAAATTTTAATGAGGGCTTTTGATGCATATAAAATACTTGACGAGCAGGAGGCAGGAAGTCTGATAGACTTAATTGCACCTTGTATGGATGATTATCTGTATATTATAGATTTAAAGAATGATACACTGAGGATATCACAGTCAGCGGTAGAGCGTTTTATGCTTCCTGATAAATTTATGAATGATGCAACAAAGCATCTTCGTACATTGGTTTATGAGAAAGACCGTAAGCTGCTCGAAAATCACAAGCGTAAAATATATGATGGAAAAGAAAAAAGGTACAACGTGCTATGTCGTTTGATGAACAGCAAAAATCTCCCGGTATGGATTAACTGCCGTGGGGAGGTCATCAATGACGAGGCGGGGAAACCACGATATATTATAGGCTGCATGAACGAGACAGGAACAAGGCAGCGAGCTGACAATATCAGTGGGCTGTTAGGTGAAAAGGAGATGGCATCATATCTCTATTCACAGCCTAAAGAGAAGCTGTCAGGTTATTTCATACAGATTGGAATTGACGATTTTGGGATAATCAATAATGTTCAGGGTCAGATATATGGCAACTACATACTTAAAAGAGTGGCCGAATGCATAGCAGAATGTCTCTCAAGCGGTCAGAGAATATATCATCTTGTTACAGATAAGTATATGCTTGTGGATATGCTTAGCAAATCGCAGGATGATGTGGTGCAGTTGTTCAAAAGGATAGGTGAAAAAATTGATGAGTTTATAGTTGATGAAAACTATAAATCAATCTTTTCGATTTCTGCCGGAGTGACAGATATATCAACACTGGCAGAGGACGCAATAGAGTGCAGGAAAAAGTCGGATTTTTCTTTAAAATGCGCAAAAAAAAGAGGCGGAGGAAGCCTTTATTTCTTCGAGGAAGAGGATTATAAAGTGTCATTGCGCAAAAATACCATCCTGAGTGCGCTTCGTAGCGCAACTGTAAATGATTTTGAAGGCTTTGAGGTATATTATCAGCCTATCTTAGATAGTGCTGATCGAATAATCGGTGCAGAGGCACTTTTACGGTTTTTCATGCATTCGGATGAGGGCGATGAAATGATTTCCCCGGTTGAGTTTATTCCTTTACTGGAGAAGAGCAGGCTCATCATTCCGGTTGGAGAGTTTGTATTGAACGAAGCAGCAAAAATGTGCCGTGAAATGCAGCAGTATATTGCGGATTTCAGGGTAAATATCAATGTATCATATATACAGATTATGCGTGGAAGTATGGCAAATAAAATCCTTACTGCTATCCGGGCAAACAATCTGAGACCTGAATCCATCTGTATCGAAATGACAGAGAGTGGATTCATGGATATGACGCCATGTTTTTGCAGCTTCAGGAAAAAGCTTGATGAGAATAATATCCAGTTCATAATAGATGATTTTGGAACAGGCTATTCAAATCTTCGCTATATCAGTGAGATGAACCCGGACTATGTAAAGATAGATAAGGATTTTACGGCAAGGGCGATGAGCAGTGAGAAGGACCATGAGCTGTTCAGAAAAATTATAGAGATGGTTCACAGTATAAATATAAAAATCTGCATTGAGGGAATTGAGAAGGAAGAGTGGGCTTGCGCAATGAAAGAAATCCATGTAGATTATATGCAGGGATATCTGTATGGCAGACCATGCGAAAAAGGCGTGTTTTTAAACAACTATGGGATATAAGGAATATTTTCCGGGAGTTACAGAAAAAAAGAATGCCAATGAAATATTTGAAAGAATATTTAAACGAACAGAAAAACTAAACATCAAGGTATTGGGCAACAGGAGGCAAATCACATGCAAAATTCCAAAGAAAAAACTCTTTCCCAAAGGATTGCAGAGAGAATTATCAAATACATACTGGAGGAAAATCTGCAGCCGGGTGACAAGCTTCCGAACGAAACCGTAATGTGTGAACGGCTGAATGTTGGAAGAAGCTCTCTGCGTGAAGCTATGCGAGCACTCGCATCACGTAATGTGATCACCATACGCCAAGGCTCCGGTTCATATGTTTCCGCCACTCCCGGGATGATTGATGATCCATTCGGCCTGACCTTTGTTGAAGATAAACAAAAGATGATTAAAGATCTGATGGAAATCAGATTTCTAATCGAACCATCCATAGCTGCCATGGCAGCTATCCGTGCAGATGAGACAGATATCAAAAACATACTTACTGCATGTGAAAATACCGAAAAGCTCCTTCTTGCAAATAAAAATCACGCTGAAAAGGATATAGCATTTCATACTGCTATTGCCTTAAGCAGCAAAAATATAGTTGTTCCAAAGCTGGTTCCTATCATCAACAGTTCAATTCCTCTGATCCGTGAGTCTGCAAAATTCACCATGCGTGATGAAACCATCGAAATTCATCGTGAAATTGCAGATGCAATTGCAGCCCACGATGCCGTCCGTGCCCACGATGCGATGTATCTGCATCTGATCTACAACCGGAAGCATATAAAATCCATAAATTAATGACTGTCCGGTTATCACCGGCCACACTGTGATGTGACCGGCAGTACCATATTTTATGGTTCTGGCGCTTGAAATAGTCGCCCAGCAACCTGTTTACATTATACATCATAAGTCATTTTGGTTGGGATGTCAAAGTATTGCTAATGATAAAACATAAAGTTGATATATTACTACATAAGAAAGAAGGATGAAATTATGTATGAAATGAAACCAGAATATTATATCGGAATAGATATGATTGATGAAGAGCACAAGCAGTTATTTAAATATGCAGATGAGGCATATGAACTGCTGCATGATGAGTTTACACCGGATAAATATGATAAGATGGATATCATCTTGGAGAAGCTGCGCGACTACACAGTAAAGCACTTTGCTGACGAGGAGCAGTACATGGAATCAATACATTACAAGAAGATGTTTACACAGAAGGTTCAGCATATGGAATTTGTACAAAAGCTGGATGAGTTCATTGAGCATCACAGTGATGAGGAGATAGATCAGGATGAGCAGATCATGGGAATCCTCAAGTATCTCACAGACTGGCTGATAAACCATATCCTGTATGTTGACTGTCAGATACCGAAGCCACAATAAAGTACCTGAGTTTTAGCAAAGAGTAAGTACCGCAGGTCGCCGTCTGCCGTGGTAGCGCACATACTCCCCGTAAGCGAATAGCGAAGCGGCTTAGATACTGTAGAAATTATGCCGTGAAACACAGAAATGCCCAGCCATGGACGGCTGGGCAAGGCGTTATGCGCCATGGACGGCGCATAAAAGCCGGTTTCGTCAAGCATAGAAACCCTTCAAGCATAATTTCGTACAGAATCTTAGCCGCGCAGCGTAGCTTACGGGGAGTATGTGCGCTGCCACGGCAGGCGGTGACATGCGGTCCGTAATTTTATAGAAAAATATAGCGTAATCAGCATATATTTGGTATAATTTGGATATGAAAAATAAGCGAAGATTTGCAATGGTCTCAGTTTCAGTAATCGTAGTAGCATTGATTCTCGAGGCGGGAATTTTGAAATATGTAAATGATGCAAATGCATATAAGCTATCAAAGGTGCTTCTGGATCGTGTTTTCACTGTGCTTGATAAAAATGACCAGAGTGAGGAGGAGCTTATAGAATCGTTAAAGGACGATTATATAGTCAGGGCAAAGGCAGTGTCATATATCGTAGATGCAAAGCCACAGGTAGAAAATGATGTGGAGGAATTGCAAAAGATAGCAAAGCTGATGTCGGTAGATGAGATACATCTGTTTGATGAAACAGGTTGTATAACCAGCGGCAGCGTGCCAAAATACTTTGGCTACAGCTTTGATTCGGGGACTCAGATGTCATATTTTAAACCAATGCTCACCGATAAGAGCCTTACGATGTGTCAGGATGTCACACCGAATACATCAGAGGGAAAGGCAATGATGTATGCCATTACCTGGAATGAGGCTGGTACAATGATGGTACAGGTGGGCTTGAAGCCGCAAAGGCTCTTAGATGAATTGAAGCAGAATGAAATATCTACAGTGGTTTCTGACATGCCTGTGTACAAGGGCATGGAACTTTATGTGGCAGATGCAGATACAGAACTGGTTAAGGGGGCCACAGATTGTGACAAAATAGGAAAAACCTTCCACGATTTAGGCATTCCAACAGATATTAAGGAAAGCGATAAGCCCACAGTAAGGCAGATTAGCGTAAATGATTCAGGCTGCAGATGTATAATCAGGAGAGGTGACAAATATATAGTGGCTGTCACCATTGACAAATCCTTTTATATGACGAACAGCGTGGTAGCACTGCTTGTAGTTGGCATATATCTTATACTAGCATCGTGCTGTATTATGTATATGTTTTCGAAGATTATGAAGGAAAAATATGAGAAAGAAAAGCTGCTGTATATATCGAATACTGATGCACTTACAGGGTGCCTGAACAGACATGCCTATGAGACAGATATCAATAAGCTTGATTTGAAAAAAGAGTGGATATATATATCACTTGATTTAAACAGCTTAAAGCACATAAACGATACATATGGACATGATGTGGGAGATGAGATGATTTGCGCAGCCGCAGCCTGCATGACGGCGAGCTTTGGTGAGTTTGGCAAGGTATACAGAATAGGCGGAGATGAGTTTGTTGTGATAGTCACTCAAAAGCCGGATGAGCTTGATGCTATGACAAAGCATTTCGACAGTAGTGTAGCCGAATGGAGAGGAAAAATCGTCGATTCCATGACCATCTCATATGGATGTGTAAGAAGTCTGGAGGAAGACTGGGAGCTTGTACACGATATTGAGAAGGAAGCAGACAGGAGAATGTATGCAAGCAAGGCACGCTATTATAGTGACAGTGGCATAGACAGGAGAAAGTAAATTAAAATAAAGATTCCATCATTCCGGATATGGTATTGATGGAATCTTTTAAGTGGGAAAATAAATAATTAGTGGAACAGCTCTACAATAAATACCGCTACACAGGAAGCCACGGCCACGGTTGTAAGCCCCTTGCCCTTTAATGCAAATATCACCGCCGCGATAAGTCCTGCTGCTGCAACCAACCCACCAGTTAGTAGCATAAAACACTGCCGGAATAGTCATGGCGGTTAAAACTGCATACGGAATATAGTATAGAAAAGATCGCACGAAGCTGTTGTTGATCTTTTCTTTTATTGCGATAAAAGGAATAACGCGGATCAGATATGTGGAGCCCGCGAGTATGAGTAAATATATAAAAAATACACTGTTTTTCATTATGTAAAATCTCCTTATACGCTTATTATCAAATATTTAATAAATCATTCTTTATCAGTATCATCTGCAACCGGAAACAGCAGCGAACCGATAACTGCAGCCACAATGGCTACAACAGTGATGGTGATACCGCTTGAAATCCTTGACAAAAACGGTACGTAGTAAAACATGCAGCTAAGCACGAGTGCAAGTACCACAACAAACACGACCGCCCGCGATTTCTTCATCTCAGGAACCACGATAGCCACGAACATGCCATAAATAGCAAGACTCAGCGCACTCATAAGCCTATCCGGCAGAATGCTTCCCAGTATAGCACCTATCAGCGTACCGACAGCCCAGCCGATGTATGGAAGAGTTGACAGCCCTGCAAAAAGAAGCTTCTGCTCACAGAATCCTCCTGGCTTGCCACGGCAAAAATCTCATCAGTCATCATAAAGCCGAGTATCCATCTTGGAAATTCCGCTAAATCCGGAATCCGCCTTCTGTCCAACCGAAATCGACATAAAGGAATATCTTATATTAATAGTAATCTGCGAAATAAGCATCTGGAAATACTGTCCCGGATGCATCATAATTCCGATGCCTGCAAACTGTCCGGCAGGATGACATGGTCATCGAAATGAGCACAGCCTGCCACCAGGATAGTCCATATGACACCGCCATAATTCCAAAAGTAAATGAAACTGACAGATATCCCAGCGCAATCGGGATGCCTGCTGTCAGTCCTCGTTTATAGTTTTCCATTCTAAATTCTCCTTAGCATAATACAACAAATACGTTATTCTAGTCACAAATTTCATGAAAATGCACTTTCAAATTGTTTGTACCACTTTGCAATCTTGCAGCTGCGAACCCTGTAACTGCATAAAGACAAGAATGTTTTCTGCGTAAAGTAACTTATTGCTATATTACATCTGTATGAATAAAGAAAATATATTGACAAAAATGTGCAAATTCAATAAAATTATTAACCATAAGGGCACACTTATGGAAACGTAAGGTCGCAAAGCCAGAGTCTAAAACAGTTACATGTAGTATCGATAAATTATTGCAACAACCGGTGAATACCGGTTGCTGCAGCCTTTTTGTATGTATGAAAAGTTTATTGAAGTATGAGGTGAAAAGATATGAATGGTGACAGGCTTATGTATTTTCAGCATACAGATATCAGCAGGGTTGTGTTTGAAGGGTATGTAGATGATGATGAGATAATGATGTGTGACAACATCTTTAATGCCATGGAGAAAACAGAAATAGAGCGCGCAGATGTAAGAAAACTCAAAAGAAGCATGGTGAACTGATATGGCAAAAATAGACCTGATAATAAATGAAAATGACAGAAAACAGGGAGATTATATTAAAAATGGTATTGGACTATCAGATACAGCTGTGATACCATAAAACTAGGAGATGAAAATGGAAGGGTTTCAGATAAATTATACGGATCTCAGTGATCTGTTCTGGGAATATAAGCGAAAAATTGAAAATCTAATTGAAAATATTGATAACTGCATAGAAAAAATCAATATGTTTACGGAAAATGCAGTATTTACAGGAAAAACCGGAGACGCAGTAAAGAGTTATCTTGGTGAAGCACATATAACAATCCTGTCAGGCATTAAAGTAACTGCACAGACACTGCTTGACAATATGGCAGCATACAAGGATGGATACCGTGCCATTGATAGCTCGACGAACTTCAAACTGGATGAAGAAGCAATACAGGAATTCAGGAAAAAACTGGCATCAAACTATGAGGATACTGATGAGTATACGGGCGAAATAAGAAGTGCACTTTCAGAAGTATCGGACATATCTGATGTGGGCATGCCGGACAGTAACGGAGTATTTGATATCCATGAGCAGATGGACAGCGACCTTATAAAGCTTGTCTCAAATGTAAACAGCTACGAGAGGGAAAATGTGGTACGGCTTGAAAATTCAGTAGAGCTGCTTCTGGAAAATCTGCAGTCATGTCTTTCAAAAATAGGCCTTAGCCATGTGCGATTGAGAGCTATGAAACAGGCAGTTTTATCACAGGTAAAGATGCAGGTACCTGAACACGGGCATTAAAATATTTGGAGACCTGCATGCGAAGAATAAAGAAGCATACGATGAAATCTATGAGACAGAACAGAAGATAAAGGATGAAGCCGAAAAGAGAAAGACACAGGGAATCTGGAGGACGGTTGGAGGAGCAGTACTAATTGCGACGGGTGTAGCATGCATAGTGCTGACAGGAGGTGCTGCAATACCAATAGTAGCTGACGTTGCAGTAGCAGTAGGAAGCGGAACAGCAGTATTCGGAGCTGCAGATGCCATAGAGGGCACTCAGGATATTTATTATGGAAGCACAGGTGACATTGATAGCACGGCAGTAAACGGCATAAAGGATGGCCTGTTTCAGGGAAACGAGGACGCATATTATCTGACAGAAAATGCCTTTGCATTTGCGGCATCCGCGATGATTCCAATCGGTCAGGCATCTACAGCGGGAAATCTGACATTCAAAAGCACAGCAACAATAGTCGCCAAAGAAGGCATCTCAATGGGAGCCGGAGCCGGTGCGCAGAAGATAACCACAGATGTGACAGGAAATGATACAGCAGGAATGGTTGCCGGTATGGTTGCAAGTGGAGTGACAGCAAAGGGGCTGAATGGAATTGAAGCAGAGGCGAACAAGCTGGCGAAAGCTCCAAAAGGGATTGATGGAGTAATCGAGGGAACTGGAAATGTAGCGGAAGATGTGTTGGGAAAGCCGGAAAAGGGCTCGAGGGAGCAGCCAAGGGAGCCGAGAGTGCAGCGGAAGATGCTGGGAAGGTTGTTGAGAGTGGTAGTAAGACAATTGATGATATAATTGACGGCTTGCCAGAAACTACTAACGGAAAAGGCGTTGCTAGGAACTTTGAATCAACAGGTGATTTTGAACAGACAATTAGGGATTTTGATGCCCTAAATCCTATCGACGTTAAAGAAATTCAAACAAAATATGGATCAGGAAAAGTCGGTAAGTTGAGTGATGGAACAACAGTTGTTGCTCGTCCAGGTAGTACAACAGGAGGAGCGACTCTTGAAATAAGGGTGTCCAATAGGAAAGTGTACAAAATTCGATATTAGGAGAGATAAAAGATATGGAAAAATGGAAAGAAGTATTTGGTGGTATAATTCCAAAAGCAGTTTACCAAGTGCAACTAATAAATGGTGAGAAACAAGGACTAACTATAAAACTGTCAAGTAGTCAAACATGCGTAATGATTAATTTCGGTATGGTTCAAGCAGTACGTATGCTAGATGAAGGAATTGTGCAAAGTAACCTTTATTCTGAAAATGAAATACGGAAATATAAGGATAATGATTTTCGGAATATAATTTATGAAGTACAAGATGGTGAATTTTCAGAACAAATAAATCAAATTTCTGATGGTTATGGAGAGGCTTTAAATTTAAAACATTATGTAGTGATTACTCAGAATTACAATATTGATATTGTAACCGAATGGGAACCAACAATAGAAATTTCAAAGATGTAATAATTCTGGACATTTCTCTTAAATGTTAGATATGGGAGAATTGAATGACCACGCCACTGGGAGATATAGAAATATGAATAGATGGAAAAACAATTAAATATACAGCACAGAACATGGGCGTGATGGATAGGCTTTGTCTCGATGTAGATGGAAGATTTTGTATAAAAGTCGAATTTGTACCGGATGGCGAAAGACATACGATATCATGCATAATAAAAAGTCATATTCCATCTGACAAGGATGGAGTAGAATCTGGAGAACAGCTTGCGTTGAAGTCTTTTTATAAAGGGCACAGCAAGCTGTTCGATTCAGTCTTTATGAGTGGCTGATCGGAAGGAATAAAAGCACAGCGGTCAATATAGGATCCAATTACATATTTTTTAGTTTTTCCTGCAATTCTTCTATTTGTGATTCTATAGTCGCCAAAGAAGGCATCTCAATGGGAGCCGGAGCCGGTGCGCAGAAGATAACCACAGATGTGACCGGAAATGATACAGCAGGAATGGTTGCCGGTATGGTTGCAAGTGGAGTGACAGCAAAGGGGCTGAATGGAATTGAAGCAGAGGCGAACAAGCTGGCGAAAGCCCCAAAAGGGATTGATGGAGTAACCGAGGAAACCGGAAATGTAGCGGAAGATGTTGGGAAGGTTGTTGAGACCAGAGTGGTAGAACAACTGTTATATATGGGTCAGATGATATAGCTAATTATCAATATAATATGATTGAAAATCCAGGACCGTTAGCAGAAATGCCAAATCAACCTGCAAAGAATTTCTATGGTGGCAGATACAATATGGAAGTATTACAGGAAGATAGAATAATGTATTGAGCAGGTAATGCTCAAAATCCGTATGGAAGATGGTTTACGAGTGAGCCAAGCTCTTATATAGATAATGTATATGCGATTAAAATACCAAAGGGTACTACTATTTATACAGGACCAGTCGGACCGCAAGGTGGAGTATATGTGGGAGGATGTAATGTTATGCAAACCTATATAGATGCACCATGGACTTTTGAAGTTGTAGGAAAAACACCGTTACAATAGATTGGAGATAGAAGAATGATAAGAAATGAAGCGCTTTTGCAGTTGCGAGAGGCGTATATAGAGATTGGCAAAATGGTACAAAAATATGGATATGGACAATATAACGGGATATTAAGAATTCTTATGGGACAAGTTAATTGTATTGACTCGGATGAGAGCGATGGTGAAAAAATGAAATATCTGATAGAAAGCTATAGTAAACTGTTTGCTTCGAGAGGCGGGTTAAGCGATTTCATTATTTATGATGCAGATGTTCAATTAAGAAATCAGTTGAATGAGAAATATAATGACGAAGTAAAAAGGGCTTGGAACATTATGAAAGACTATATTTAATAATGTTCCATCGTATTGGATGCAGCCGGAAGCATACAGAATGATTACCAGTATGATGCGTTTGGTCAAAGGATTGCAGGACAGGAAAACATCCCGAATCGTCTAAGGTATAATGCACAGATTGAGGATGACCTGACGGGACTTTACTATCTGCGTGCACGTTATTACAATACGGGTATCGGACGGTTCACGCAGGAAGATGTGATCTATAATGATGGACTGAATCTGTATGCTCACTGTAGCAGTAATCCGGTGATGTATGAGGATCCGAGTGGCTATTCTGCAAATGTAACAGAGTCTGTAGGTGAAGAAAAATGAAATATAGAATAGAAGAATATAAACAAAAATAGAGGAATGGTAAAATGAAGGTTGTAGTAGCAATTGATTCATTTAAAGGAAGCATGACAAGCATGCAGGCCGGGATGGCATGTAAAGAAGGCATATTGGCGGCAATACCGAAAGCGGACGTGGTGGTCAGACCGCTTGCAGATGGTGGCGAGGGAACTGTAACTGCTTTGGTAGAGGGCATGAATGGCACATATGAACATGTTGATGTAACAGGACCGATGGGACAAAAGGTGCACGCGACATATGGAGTACTTGAGGATGATACGGCTGTTATGGAAATGGCAGAAGCGTCGGGAATCACACTTGTTGAAGGTAAACCTGATCCGTGGAAAGCAACCTCATTGGGTGTGGGAGAGATGATATTGGATGCTGTTCACAAGGGCTGTCGGAATTTCATAATCGGAATAGGCGGAAGCGCAACCACTGAGGGTGGCATAGGAATGCTGACGGCGCTCGGCTATGAGTTTTATGATGAGGATGACAATATTCTTCCACCGGTATTTGGCTCGCTAGCAAGAGTAAAAAAGATCAAGGCTGATAAGGTTCCTTCAGAATTGAAGCGTGTCATTTCAAATATAGCATGTGATGTTACTAATCCACTGTGCACAGAGCAGGGCTGCGTATACATTTTTGGAAAGCAAAAGGGCGTACAGGAGCATGAAAAGGCACAGATGGATAAAATGATGAGACAGTATGCAGACTGTGTTGAGGAGTATGCGGGGAAAAATTCAGCGAGACACCGGGAGCAGGCGCTGCGGGAGGTCTTGGCTTTGCGTTTCTTTTTGGACTTGAGAACGTGGAACTTAAATCCGGCATAGATATAGTGCTAAACGCAATACAGCTTGACAAGGAACTGAAAAATGCCGATATCGTAGTGACCGGAGAGGGCAGGCTTGATGGACAGAGCGCCATGGGAAAGGTGCCTGTCGGAGTGGCAAAAGCAGGCAGAAAAAACGGTTGTAAAGTAATCGCACTTGCAGGGAGTGTCACTGACGATGCAGTGGCATGTAATAAAGAAGGCATAGATGCGTTTTCCCTATTATAAGAGGGCAACAACGCTTAATGAGGCTATGGATATCAAAAAATGCTCAAAAATATGAAAAAACACTGCAGAACAAGTTT
>SCPN01000054.1_pt1 | contig 30202 bp, 44 predicted proteins | sample 6106831 | NCBI WGS metagenome assembly SCPN01 (sample SAMN10720447, study PRJNA508395) | human gut metagenome | isolation source: Participant 1, 0 month
AATTAGTAAGGACTCATTCAAAGGGCGGATATACAAGGTATTACGATGCCAATTACAAAGAAGCATAACTATCTTGTGCAAGAATGTTACGACTTACCACGAATCATTAAAGAAGCGTATTTCATTGCTGGGCAGGTTACAGGCCCTTATTGTAATCAATATTCCAAAGGATATCAAACCGAAAAATCCCATGACAGGGAATACAATAAATTGTACGATGTGCCAATTCAACTTGAAGGTTACGATCCAACCTATAAAGGTCACAAGGGACAAATTAAAAAATTTTAACCCTATTAAGAATGCGAAACGTCCTCTTATTATTGCCGGTGCAGGTGTATTAAAATCCGGTGCCATGGCAGAACTTAAAGCATTGGCTGAAAGAACAAATTCCTGTAGCTAATACCTTGGTAGGCCTTGGTGGATTCCCTGGTAACCATGAATTGGCTCTTGGTATAGTCGGTATGCATGGAACGGTAGACTAACAATTGTACCGAAGATGCAGATCTCGTTATTGCGGCTGGTATTCGTTTCCATGACCGCATTACAGGGCATCCAGATTTCTTCTGTAAAAAGCAAAGATTATTCATATCGATATCGATTAACTGAAATCGATAAAAACGTTACCATTAACGTACCAATCGTAGGCGATTTAAAACGAGTATTAACCGAATTGAATACTTTTGTTGAACCTACTACATGAATCTTGGATTGCGCAAATTAGAGAATGGCAACAAGAATATCTATGGTTGTTCCTAAATCGACTCATGGTGAGTTACATCCTCAATATGCCATTATCTGATCAATAAGATTGCTAAGGATGATGCTATTATCGTAACCGATGTATGCCAACATCAAATGTGGGCTGCTCAGTTCTTAACACATAAGGCGCCACATACCATCGTAACTTCTGGTGGTGCTGGTACGATGGGCTATGGCTTACCAGCGAATTGGTGCTTGCTCAAGTGGGTGCTCTAACAAACAAGTCATCCTTGTTGTTGGCGATGGTGGTTTCCAAATGACCTGCGAAGAACTTATGATGGTTCGTCAGTTAATTTGCCAATTAAGATTGTCATCATCAACAATGGATATCTTGGCATGGTGCGTCAGTGGCAACAAATTTTCAATGACCGACGTTATTCCTATGTAGATTTAGAAGTGAGTCCTGATTTCTTAAAGAAGCTAGCCGATGCATTTAATTTGAAGCGGCCTTCGATTCAGTTGAAACATTCAATAAAGATTTTAAATCCTATATTACATCTGATGAAAGCATCGTCTTGGATTGTCGCGTTGAACGTGAGGATAATGTATTGCCAATGATCCCAGCCGGTGGTACTGTGAGTGGCATGATGGGCAAGAAAGGGGTGCTATAATGGCTAAAGAACATCAAGTGTTAGTGATTGCCAAAAATACGGCGGGTATTGGTACTCGTATTTTAGCACTCTTCAATCGCCGTGGTTTTAACGTTACGAAAATGACTTCTGGCGTTACAAATAAGCCTGGCTATGCACGCATTACGCTTACTGTTGAGGCTGATGACCGTGCACTTGACCAAATTCAAAAGCAAATTTACAAACTGATCGATGTTGTTAAGGTTAAAGTGTTTGACAATCATGATGTGGTATGCCGTGAGTTAATGCTTATCAAGGTGAAAGCAACGTCTACAACGCGATCTCAAATTGTTCAAATTGCCGATGTATACCGCGGTAATGTACTTGATATTTCCCCTACATCTATGATCATAGAAGTCATCGGCAGCGACGATAAATTACGCGGTTTCATACAAAATTATGAAACCTATGGTATTCTTGAAATTGCCAAAACAGGTATCACCGCTATGAGTCGTGGAAAAAAAGGAGATGGTTGTGTGAGTAGTGAAGTACTACATTATGAAGATGTCACATTTCGTCGCGATGGTCGAGAAATTCTAAAAGGCGTAGATTGGCACGTGGAAGAAGGCGAAAACTGGGCTCTATTAGGCCTCAATGGGGCTGGTAAATCGACGATGCTCAGTATGATTCCAGCCTATCAAATCCCAACGACCGGCCTGTTGCGTGTATTTGGCCATGAATTTGGCAAATATGCATGGGTTAAGATTAAAATCGCTTAGGATTTATGAAAGCGCCACATTGGGCCAATTTCAATCTACCTTAGATCGCCAATTGGTAGAAGAATGTCGTTATTTCCGGTGCTTTCAACACTATCGGCGTCTATAAGGACGTCTCTGAAGGCCAGCGAAAAAAAGCGATAGACCTAATGGAAGAATTTAAAATCTCCTATTTGGAAGGCCATAAATTCTCCACCTTATCCGTTGGCGAACAACGCCGTGTACTATTAGCGCGTGCCATCATGGCAGATCCTGATTTGTTGATCTTAGATGAACCTTGCTCTGGTCTTGATTTGCCGGCTCGTGAGCAATTCTTAAGAACCGTGGAAAACATGGCTCGTGATGAGAAGAAGCCTTTTATCTATGTATCTCATCAAATCGAAGAAATTATGCCTAGCATTACACATGTAGCAATTATTAAAGATGGTCTCATCGTGTATAAAGGCAAAAAACAGGACATCTTAACCGACGATATATTGACCGATGTTTTCGGTATTGATGTATCCGTTGTTTGGGAAAAAGATCGCCCTTGGGTTATCGTTAAATAAGGTATGAAAATTTCAGAATTCATATTTTTTTAATACAAAGAGGGTACAAATTTAGTTATGAATTAGTCTATTTGACTATTCGATAAATTACGATATACGCTACAAACCAATTATTTGCGAGATTGTGTACAGTATATATATTAAATATTCTATTGAATATAAATTGGAGGTTGTCTAACATGGCAGGTAAAATTTTAGGTACAACAGTTTACTATGATGAAGATTGCAATTTAAGTAAATTGGAAGGCAAAAAAATTACAGTTTTAGGTTACGGTTCCCAAGGTCATGCTCATGCATTGAACTTGAAAGAAAACGGTTTTGACGTAACTATCGGTCTTCGCGCTGGTTCCAAAAGCTGGGCAGTAGCTGAAGAAGCAGGTCTTCCTGTAAAAGAAACTGCAGAAGCAGTTAAAGGCGCTGACATCGTTATGGTATTGATTCCAGACGAATTACAAGCAGACGTTTATGCAAAAGATATCGCTCCTAACTTGAAACAAGGTGCATACTTAGCATTCGCTCACGGCTTCAACATTCACTTCGGTAAAATCGTTCCTCGCGAAGATATCAACGTATTCATGGTAGCACCTAAAGGTCCTGGCCACTTAGTACGTCGTACATACCAAGAAGGCTCCGGCGTTCCTTGCTTGTACGCAGTAGAAAAAGACCCATCTGGCGATACTGAAGAAGTAGCATTAGCTTGGACCTCTGGTATCGGTGGTGGCCGTGCAGGTATCTTGGAAACTAACTTCAAATCCGAAACAGAAACTGACTTGTTCGGTGAACAAGCTGTATTGTGCGGTGGTTTGACTGCATTGATTCAAACTGGTTTCGAAGTATTAACAGAAGCTGGTTATGAACCTGTAAACGCTTACTTCGAATGCTTGCATGAAATGAAATTGATCGTAGACACCTTATCTACGAAGGTGGTTTCAAAATGCGTAACTCCATTTCTAACACAGCAGAATATGGTGATTACTATGCAGGCCCTCGCGTAATTACTCCAGAAACTAAAGAAGCTATAAACAAATCTTGGCTGACATTCAATCTGGTAAATTCGCTGATGAATTCTTGGCTGATTCAAAATGGTCAAAATTCCTTAAAGAACATCGTGAAGCAGCTGTTCATCCAATCGAACCAGTTGGTGCAGAACTTCGCAACTTGATGAGCTGGTTGAAATAAGAGATTACTGTAGTGATTTCTTGATAAGCATAGGCTTACTGAAAGCGACCCCATTTGGGGTCGTTTTTTTGAGTAATACAAGTACGTATGATATAGTTAACGTAGAGTCAATGTAGTATATTTTGGTATAAGGAGATACTATGAGTTCTACAACTATTATTATCATCGTTGCAGTTTAGGCCATTTTGTTTGCCGTATTTATGAAGTTCAATAAAACGACAAGCCGGTGAACAACAATTTGTACAAGAGAATGCTAATAAAGCAATTCTTCATATTTATGGTAAATCAGTAAAGGTTGATGGTAAGGACCTTTCTACTATTGATCATAAAACTGGTCAATATGGTCAAGTCATTGTGGCATTAACACCAGGAGAACATACTATTGAATCCGTATATTACGACGGATAATGTGGGTACTAAAACAAAGAATGTTGAAACACAGCCTGTTACCATCACAATTCCAGTACAAGCAGGTAATGAATATAATGCGGCTATGTATTTCTATTCCGCAGAACAACGTAATGCGTATTATAAAGGTGACGTTGACGATGCCGTTTTAGAAGTTGAACTAGAATTAGAATCTGGTTTTGCGAATACTCATGCTTATATCATCGTGTACCGTGAATGTAAATAAATTAGTATAGTAACTGTTTAATAGAGCTATCATTGTGGTAGCTCTATTTTTTATAAATCGTTGGTGGTTATTATCATATTTATTTGTGATATAATAAAAGATATATGAAAGGAGCATAATTATGGACTTCTATACCGTTTCCTATGTGGAAAGCCAAATCACATCTGGTCATACATTAGGGTTCGTTATCTTTGTAGTTGTTTTATTAGCCCTTCTCGGAGTAGGTATTCAAGTTTTGCGTAATGGTTTTACAAAGCTATCGTGATTTAACCGTTATTTTATCATTAGTTATTGTATTTTCTTAGGTCTTGAATATCAAGAATATGGGCGTATGAAGGTGTATTCAGAAGATTCCTCTCGCGGCTCAGTTCTTACACTCCTTTAGTGTCCGATCGTGGTGTTGATGAAGGTCAATTAGCTGTTAACTCCTTAAAGGTACGTAATGGTATAATTTTAAAGGTTAGCGATGCATACTATGAGGTGCAATTTAACCCTGAATTTACTACCTATACAATCACTCGTGTGTATACAGTAAGCCCTACAGATCGAATTCATGATAAAGCGGATGTATTACCATAGGAGGACCACATGACAGAAGCTATGGCCGTCTATGGGATGGTCTTTGCCAAACTCGCCATAGGTCTCTTGGCGATTATTTTACAAATTAATTTAATGGGTAAAGGTAATTTGGCGCCTACCTCAGCCTTAGTCAATTACAAAACTATGTACTCGGTGGCATTATCGGTGCCATCATCTATAATGATGCGATTGGTATTTTACAATTTATGTTAGTTCTCATCTTATGGACTATTCTCGTAATGACGCTTAAATTCTTAAAGGCAATCTTCGATTCTTTAAAGCAATTCTTGATGGTCATCCAGTTATAGTAATCGAAAAAGGTCATATTCTAACAGAAGAATGTATGCGTTATGGTATTCAATCGGCTGAGTTAAAACTTAAACTTCGTACAGCCGGCGTTCAATATGTAGCAGATGTTAAGCGTGCCGTATTAGAGCAAAATGGTCAGCTTAGTGTTGTTCAGTTCGGTGAAGAAAATATTCGTTTTGATTTTATCAATGATGGTCAAATTAATCAATTTACTCTTGATGTAATTGAAAAAGATAGAAATGGTTAGAACAAGAGGTACAAGCATAAGGATATTCCATTAAAGATAATTACATTTGCGGAATACAGAGATGATAAAGTCGTATTGTATCCGTATGAAAAAAAACATCGGCCTCAATTGGTAAAAACAATTAAAACAAAGACTACTCATACAAAGGATACAATAAAATCTAAAATATAATCTCTTGAATGATATATAGCGTTGTTAAGCCCACTTTTCGTAGTGGGCTTATATAGAAAGGAAATTAGTGAACCGTAAAGATTTAATTGATCGATTACAAGAACTTTATAAAGATGAAGATAGCCGCGTAACTATTAATCCTCATGCAGGCAAAGGTTGCCATTGTCTATCAAATACCATATTTCGTTGGCATGAGCAATTTGGGACTTCATATTATTATTTACGAAATTAATCGCCATCCGGCTAGTGTATGCGAGCGGATATTCTTGCCTGAGAAAAAGGAACTAGACGCCTATGATAAGACGAAAACTCCGCTTATGAGTGTTGAAACGCAACGGCCTATGCATCAGTTTGATGTGGTAGCCTTTGATGTGACCTTTGAAATGGATTATTTCCATATTCCTCTTATGCTTCGTCATGGTCGGGTACCTGTTATGAGCGGAGACCGAACTGGCTTTGATCCTATCGTCATTGCCGGAGGACCGTGTGCGACATTTAATCCTGAGCCCTTTGCCGATTTTATCGATGCTTTCATTATCGGTGAAGGGGAGGGCATCGTTACTGCTGTTAGAACGAATTCGCAAGGGTCGTGAGAATGGTGAAAGCCGAGAAGAAACGATTTCTGCACTAGCTCAAATTGATGGTGTATATGTACCTGTTTTATATACCGCCTCAATATGACGATAATAAGCGTTTTGTTGGCTATGATATAGCAGATGGCGCACCCAAAATCATACGACGCCACTTTGAGGCTCTTACGAGTGGAGGTGAAACGGTAATTGCTACGAATTTCACCGAGTTTGGCGCTATGTATATCATTGAGGTAGCTCGAGGCTGTGGCCGCCATTGTCGATTCTGTATGGCTGGGTATTGTTTCCGCGTACCGCGTGTACGACCACTGGATATCTTGAAAGAAGGCGTGGATAGAGCAGAAAAGTTAGGGAAAAAGGTAGGTCTTATGGGGGCGGCCATTTCCGATTATCCAGAGGTTGATGAGCTCGTAACCTATATCCGCTCTAAGGATATGCGTTATTCTTGTGCGTCCTTGCGCGCCGATTCCTTGACACAAGCCGTTGTCGATGGATTGGCTGAAAGTGGACAAAAGACAATTACTATTGCGCCTGAGACGGGTAGTGAACGATTACGCCGTGTTATCAACAAGGGGATTAGTGAAGAAAATCTCCGCACCGCGGCTCAGTTATCCGCTAAGTCTGGTATTCAACATATGCGTCTTTATATTATGATTGGCCTGCCCACAGAAACGGATGAAGATATAGATGCTATTGTAGGACTGGCAGAACGTACACAAGCACACATGGCTGAGGTGGGCTGTAAAGGTCGCTTAACACTTAGCATTAATCCATTTATACCAAAGCCATTTACACCATTCCAGTGGATGGCTATGGATCATCAAAAGAGTGTAGAAAGAAATTACAATATATTAAGAAATCATTGCAAAAAAATCGTCGCATCGCGGTACTCGTTGAGTCTCCTAAAGAAGCATATATCCAAGGTGTACTCGCCCGAGGTGACCGCCGCTTAGGCAAGGTACTCGCTGCATGTGCTCTAGATAGAGGTAGCAAATCCTTTAAATCTGAAATGAAAAAAGCCGGCCTCGACATGGATGACTGCAATTATCGGGAACGCAAGTTTGAGGATTATTTGCCTTGGTCTCATTTGGATATGGGTCTAAGAAATGGTTATTTAGAACAAGAATGGCAACGGGCAGTTGATGAAGCGTATACACCGCCTTGTATGGAAGGTTGTAAGCGCTGTGGCGTGTGTAAGTGATTCGAGAAATAAATAGTAGAGGAACAGTCGTATGGATATTACTGTTGTAAATGTAAATACAAATGATGATCGTAAATGGTCTTTTGAAATGCCTAACTGGGCCAATCAATTTCCTCTGGTTATGGGGGATACATATCGTCATGGCGGTGTATGTAAAGCCATGTGAATCTCTAAATTTAGCTACTCACATAGGAGATTCATTACAAGATGTATTAGATAACCGCAGCATTGTGGCTAATCATTTAGGCGTATCGCCAGACCGCATTACCTGTGGTAATCAAGTGCATGGACTCAATGCGGTACGCATTACAGAAGATTTAATCGGTGCTGGCGCCATGAGTTCTGATACCGCTATTCCAGATTGTGATGCAATCTATACGGATATACCAATATTCTATTATTCTTATTTACTGCAGATTGCGTACCAGTAGGCATTTACGATCCTGCATCATGTGGTGGCTACCGTTCATGCAGGATGGCGCGGTGCTATAGGCCATCTACCGGTTATCACCCTAGAGGCGATGCAACGAGATTTTGGTACGCGCTTTGAAGACTGCTATGTATATTTAGGACCTAGCATTGGACCTAAATCCTTTGAGGTTAATCAAGAACTGGCCGATACTTTCACAGACGAGTGGCAGAAAATAACTGATGCCAATAGTGATGAACTAGTCCGATATATCGTTAGAGATGGTGCGTCGAAAGCGACACCACATATAGATTTGTGGCGATTTATCGAAGAAGATTTGTTGCAACGAGGTGTTCCAAAGGACCAAATCTGTATTGGTGGTACCGATAGTATGACCGATGAGAATTGTTTTTCCTATCGTCGTGAACATGGAAAAACAGGGCGTATGGCATTATTTGGTATGCTCGAAAAACGGTAAAGATATACATTATTGGTTAAATATTATATAATATAAGTCTATAGGATATTTATTTATACGTTACTATATGGGAGGATCATATGATTGAAGAATCCCTTCATAAAATCCAACAACGCATGGCTGATGCAATGGCTAGCGTAGGGCGCACGGATACGGCGTTACTTGTTGCGGTTACAAAGAATCATCCTGTAACGGCTGTAGAGGAAGTGGCTCGCCTTGGATGCACTCATGTAGGCGAAAATCGCGTGCAAGAGGCAAAAGAAAAACAAATGCTTTATACAGGTCCTAAATTGGTATGGCATTTAATTGGCCATTTACAAGTTAATAAGGTTCGTCAAGCGGTACCGATGTTTGATTTGATTCATTCTGTAGATAGTAAGAAACTATTAGATGAAATCGAAAAGGTTGCTGCTAAGCATGATAAAGTACAAGACATATTGTTACAAGTCAATGTAGCTCGCGAAGCGAGTAAGTCTGGTATGTCCGTAGAGGATTTTCCTGACATACGAGACTATGCAGAAGACCTTACCGCATGTACGCGTTAAAGGGTTGATGTGCATGGCTCCGTTTTTCGAAAATCCGGAGGATGCAAGACCTATCTTTAGAGTGGCACATGCTTTGTATGAAGATATGAAAGGGTATTTCCCTGATGGGGATATACAATATTTGTCGATGGGGATGACACATGACTTTGAAATAGCCTTACAAGAAGGGGCTAACATCGTGCGTGTAGGCACTGCCATCTTTGGGGAACGTGTATATAACTAATTGGGAATATAACAGTGTGAGTATATTAGGAGGATTACCATGTCTATGGGAGAACAATGGCAAAAAATCAAAAATTTTATCGGCATTAATAATGATGACCGTTATGATTATGATGATGAGTATGAATATGAAGATGATGAGGACTATGCAGAGGACGTGCCACCAGTAGCACCAACAGCAGCTGCATCTGAGTTCCATCCACGTAAGGTAGGAGGCACATCCACTATGACACAACGTCCAACAGCCATGAAAGTAGTTGTTATCGAACCTAAGGTTTTGAAGATTCTGAGAAGCATCACTCATCAATTGCGTGACATGCGCCCTGTATTGATTAATTTTGAAAATACAGATCCTCACGAAGCAGCTCGCATCGTTGACTTTGTATCTGGTGCAACATTTGCATTAGATGGCAAATTGGAAAAGGTAGGCAAAGACATTTTCATGTGCGTACCTGTTAATGTATCCATTGATTATAATAATGAATCTGAAAGTGGAACAACTGAGCAACAAGAATTTAACTGGCAAAATAAATAATCCGGTATAGAAAAAGTGGTGATACTATGTTGGGAAAAACAGTATGTATAGGCGTAGGCGCCATGGGTGGTGCCCTTTTACGAGGCGCACTTTCACAAGGTATATTACGTAGAGATGATGTATCAATCGTAGTGCGTCGCCCTGAACATCGCGACGAATTAGTTGACGAATTGGGCGTTACAGGTTTTGTAGAATTACCTGATATGGCGCAGTTTGACACGATTATCTTAGCTGTTAAACCACAAGTATTACCATCTGTATTGAGCCAATTAACGTCTGTGAAAGCGGGTGCTACGGTTATTTCCGTGGCAGCTGGCGTAACATTAGATACCTTGCGCAAAGCATTACCAACCGCGGTGTTGTACCGTGCCATGCCGAATACTCCAGCATCTATTGGATGTGGTATGACTGCGTTGACTGCGGATAATGGAGCTGATACAATTCACGTGGAGGCTTTATTTAATGCGGTTGGTGAAGTAGCCGTTGTCAGTGAAGCCGACCTAGATCGATTAGGCGCTTTGTCTGGTGCTGGCCAGGATATATGTTTGTTATTTTAGATGCCTTGGCTGATGCGGGAGTCCGCATTGGATTACCTCGTCAATTGGCGATTAAGGCGGCTGCCCAAACGATGTATGGGTCTGGTAAAATGGCATTAGAATCCAGCACACATCCTGCTATATTGCGCGATCAAGTGACTAGCCCTGGCGGCACTACGATTGCTGGCATTGGAGCTATGGAAAAGGTGGCTTGCGCAGTGCTTACCACAAGATGGGGTTGTTGCTTGTCTCGTTCCAATGAATTGGGGAAATAATGGCTGATACTAGTAAATTAATTAGATATTTTGAAGCAAGCGGTAGCGGTGAAGAAGCACGCCGTATGCTTGATTTAGCAGAACAAGTAGTAAAGGGAAAACCGTATCGCGTTTGTGACTTTACAAGTCCTGCAGGACTTGTTATTGCGGATGCAATTAAAGCGGCTTATCCTGAATTACTCGTTCAATCCTATGGCGGCTATGAAGGGGCGGAACGTATTCGTATCGCCTTTGTAGATAGTCATTTTCAAGGTACAGTAGATATGGGTATCGTTCCCTTGAAGGTATCTTGGGATCCACGATTTAGATTGTTAAATCATCGTGATGTGCTTGGTTCTTTGATGGGGCTTGGCATTGATCGCTCGAAATTTGGCGATATTATCATGGGCCAAGGGGGCGCACAAATTCTCGTAGATAGCGCTGTAGCAGATTTTGTAGTGCAAAATTTTACAAAAGATTGCTATGGTTGCCGTATCTGTAACTCCGATGGAGTTAGATGAGATAGCACCAAAAGAAGAAAAGATTAAAGAAGTGCGTACTACCGTTGCATCACTTCGATTGGATGCGGTAGCAAGCTCTGGCTTTAGCGTATCCCGTACCAAATTGGTGAGCGCTGTAAATGCCGGTTTATTGCAAGTAAATTGGCAACCTGCAAAGGGGCCATCCCAAGAGGTCAAAGAAGGGGATATCATCTCTATGCGTGGTCGTGGCCGAATGAAGGTAGAGGCTATTACGGGCATCCCGTAAGGGACGTATCGGCGTTTACCTTAAACGATTTATGTAAGCAAATAAGCAATCGGCTTGATTCATCAAGCCGATTTTTTATACCGCTTATGTATATCTATAGTTTCATATGTAGGTATACATAAGCGGTATCATCAATTATGCGAGGTTCATTATGATATCTCTAACATTACAAACTACAGCGAGTGATACCATTTTATTTGTAGGTGGTGGCGCCGTGGCTGAACGACGTCTAGCATTATGCTTAGACGAGCCCTGTCAATGCATTGTCATTAGCCCTGTTATAACAGATCAGATGAATGCTTGGCATGAGGATAACAGATTTATTTGGCACAATACAGTATTTAGCGATGACCATATAAACATTGTAAAACAATGTAAATTATTGTTTATTTGTACAGATAATAAAGCTGTTAATAATTATATCGAAGCTATAGCACGCAATAATGGCATACTAGTCAATCGATGCCGATAATGCTACAGCTTGTGATTTCACAGTACCATCAACAATCGATATGGGTGATTTGCATGTTGCGATTAGTGCTAATAATGGGGGACCACGTATTAATCGTCTTGTGAAACAAGATATGATGAATCGTTATAATATATTGCAAATTGCCATACCGAGACTTAAAATTATGAGGGAAGAGGTAAAGTTACTGATCCCTAGCGTAGAGGAGCGTAGCCGTTTTTGGCGCACTCATCTAGGCGAATCTGAATTTCAGGCTATTCTTAAGGGACAATGGCCTTTGATAGAGGAGAAACTACACCATGCAATTAGTGGTATTAGGACTAAATCATAGAAGTGCTGCCGTTGAGGTGCGTGAACGTTTCTCGTTTGAAAAAAACGAGGTAGAAAGCGCCTTAAATCGACTCTATGAATACGAAAAAATTTCAGAATGCGTCATTCTATCGACTTGCAATCGTACGGAAATTTATGCCGTATTAGAAGATGTACAATCTCCTAAAGCGTATATGCTCGATGTATTAAAGCATTTAAAACATGCCGATACAATTGATGAATCCGCATTTTTCTTCTATGAAGAGAAAGCATGTATAGAACATTTATTCCGCGTATCTGCTAGCCTTGACTCCCTAGTATTGGGGGAAGGTCAAATCCTTAGTCAATTGAAAGGTGCCTATATTGCGGCCTATAGTGCAGGCTTTACGGGAACCGTATTTAATATCTTGTTCCAACGCGCTATTGGTGTTGGTAAAAAGGTTCGGACCAATACAGGCATTGCGAATACACCTGTGTCTGTTAGTTACACGGCGGTTAACTTGGCGGAAGATAGCCTAGATAAACCACTTTCAGAAGCAACAGTCCTCATCTTAGGGGCTGGTACTATGAGTGAGTTAACAGCTACACATCTTCAAGCAAAGGGCGTAAAAACCATATTCGTATCAAATCGAACTTTTACCAAAGCGGAAGCCTTGGCGAAGAAATTTAATGGGCAAGCCATTAAATTAGATCACTATGTGGAACAAGCGGAACATGCGGATATCATCATTACATCGACGGGGGCACCGCATTATATTATTGGTGAAAAAGAGGCCAAACGGATTGCCGCATTGCGTCATGGACGTCCCATCGTGATGATTGATATTGCGGTACCACGTGATATCGATCCAGTCGTTGCGGATATCGAAGGTGTGTACCTATTCAATATCGATGCTCTAGAAAGCGTTGTAGAAGAGAATAAACAACAACGCGAGGAAGAGGCGAAACGGGCTGAACCGATTATTCACGAAGCCATCAATGAAGTGTTAGAAAAGTTTAGTTATTTATCCGTACGTCCTATGATGGCATTATTGACGGATAAGGCTGACCGTATTCGTCGCCGTGAATTACATCGAGCGCTGGCTAAATTGCCGGATATTTCCGATAAAGAGCGTCGCATCATTGATTCTATGAGTCGTATGATCGTTAGAAAAATGCTAAGAGAACCGATGATTCATTTCAATGAAATCGCCGGTACACAAGAAGAAGGTTTATATTGGGATTTATTCAAAGATATGTTTAATCTCGAGAAAGAAGGCTCGTAGTATGAGGAACCACATTAGAATTGGAACTCGAAAGAGTGCTCTCGCTTTATGGCAGTCAGAATATGTAAAAAGTGAATTGCAGCGCTTATACCCTGGGGTTACCGTAGAATTAGTTCACTTTAACACAAAAGGGGACCGTATTTTGAATAAGCCCCTTGCAGAAGTAGGTGGTAAAGGTTTATTCACTGCTGAATTAGAGGCGGCTATGCATGCTGGTGATATCGATATTGCCGTTCATAGTTTAAAGGATATGCCTACGGAATTACCAGATGGTCTTACATTAGGTGCTATTTCAAAACGGGAAGTACCATTCGATGCTTTGGTCAGTCCTAAATATAAAACATTGGACCAATTACCTGAAGGAGCGCGTATTGGCACCAGTAGTTTACGTCGTCAAGCACAATTATTGCATCGCCGTCCAGACCTACAAATCGAAGTTATCCGCGGCAATGTACAAACTCGTCTTGGCAAGATTGAAACGGAAGGTCTCGATGGCGTTGTATTGGCACAAGCAGGCCTTAAACGGCTCGGTTTAGATGATAGAATCACACAAGTCTTTACGGCGGATGAAATGATTCCTGCTGTGGGGCAAGGTGCTTTGGCTATTGAATGTCGCAGTGACGATACTGAGATGTTAGAAATACTTTCAAAAATCGACGACGAACCAACACGCCTTGCCGTAGAGGGGGAACGTAGTTTCTTGAATCAACTCAATGGGGGTTGCCAAGTGCCGATGGGCGTATATGGAACCGTTGAAAAAGGGCAGCTCATATTGAAAGCACTCATTGCATCCTTAGATGGTAAAACTGTATATGAAGGAGAATTGTCTGGACCTGCTAAGAAAGGGGTTATGTTAGGCAAAAACCTTGCGAAAGCCTTATATGAAGAAGGGGGCAAACACATTGTGGAAGCCCTTGTTAAGGAGGGAATTATAAAATGACAGGTTTAGTATATTTGATTGGCGCAGGCCCTGGAGATTCTAAATTAATCACTGTAAAAGGTAAGGAATGTATAGAACGCGCAGATGTTATCGTGTATGACTATTTAGCAGATGCTCATTTATTAGAATGGGCTCGTCCTGATGCTGAGTTAATCTATGCAGGTAAACAATGTAGAGAACATACTATGCACCAATGGGAAATCAACGAACTATTGGTAAAAAAGGGAAAAGAAGGCAAAATCGTAGCCCGCTTAAAGGGTGGTGATCCACTCGTATTTGGCCGTGGAGGGGAAGAAGCAATGGCCCTTCGTGAGGCCGGTGTTCCTTTTGAATTTGTACCTGGTGTTACATCGCCTATCGCAGCGCCTGCCTATGCTGGTATTCCTGTAACACAACGCGCTATGGCTACATCCTTTGCGGTTGTTACTGGTCATGAAGACCCAACAAAAGCGGTGTCTGGCATCCATTGGGAAGGTCTTGCCACAGCAGTGGATACCCTTTGCTTTGTCATGGGCGTAGGCAATTTACCTACGATTGCAGAAAAATTGATGGCTCATGGCCGTCCTGCCAATACGCCAGTGGCGCTCATTCGCTGGGGTACTAAACCTGTTCAAGAGGTACTTGTTTCCACACTAGAACATGTTGTAGAAGACGTGGAAAAGGCACAACTAAAAGCACCAGCCATCATCGTCGTAGGCGATGTTGTAAACTTGCGTGAACAATTGCAATGGTTCGATAACAAGCCGTTATTCGGCAAAACGATTGTAGTTACTCGTGCTCGCTCTCAAGCTAGCAAATTCCGCGATATGCTCATGAACCAAGGAGCCAATGTTATCCAAGCAGCAGCTATTAAAACAGAGCCTGTAGAATTATTTGATGAAGATAAACGCTTATTACATGGCGTAGATCGCTATTCTTGTGTCGTATTCACATCCGCTGAAGGGGTACGCTACTTCTTTGATGCATTGTACGGAGAAGGTAAGGATGCGCGTTCCTTAGGTTATGCTAAGGTATGTGCTATCGGCAGTGCTACAGCTAAGGCGTTGACTAACTATGGCATTACGCCGGATATTATCCCTGTAGATTATAAGGCTGAATCTGTTGTTGATGCATTGAAACAGCATGTTAAACCTAGACATACAGTGCTATTAATTCAACCTAAGAAGGCTCGTGAAGTGATTCCTCGTGAATTGCGTCACTTAGATATCGATGTAGATATTTTGCGCTTGTATGAAACGCAACAAGATACATCTCAACAAGAGGCATTAGTAGATGCATTGCAACATGGTCATGTCGACTATATTACATTTACTAGCTCCTCTACAGTTACCAATACATTGGAGTTATTGGGTGAGGATGCACTTTCACTATTAGAACATACAAAGATTGCATGTATCGGACCTATTACGGCCGCTACGGCTATGAGTGCAGGTTTAAAGGTAGATATCATTAGTCCTGTATATACGACAGAAGGTCTTGTAGACACAATCGTGAAAGACTGCGCTAACTAATATACTGTCATTATTAAACGGAAGAAGGAAATTTACTATGTACGATTTAACCTATCGTCCTCGCCGTTTGCGCACTTCTCCAGAAATGCGTGATTTAGTACGAGAAACAACATTAGATACAACTGATTTGATTTATCCATTATTCATCGTTCCTGGTGAAGGGATAAAAAAAGAAATCGACACATTGCCAGGACAATACCATTTATCCGTAGACGAAGCAGTAAAGGTGGCCCAAGAGGCTTATGACCTCGGTATTCGTGGTGTAGAAATCTTTGGTATTCCTACCTATAAGGATGAACAAGGTTCTTCCGCATGGGATATGTCTCAACCGGTACAACAAGCGATTAAAGCCATCCGTGAAGCGGTGCCAAATCTATTGGTCATTGCAGACGTATGCTTATGTCAATATACCTCTACTGGTCACTGTGGCATGATTGATCATCATGAAATCTTGAATGATGAAACATTACCTCTATTGTGCAAGGTTGCGGTTAGCCAAGCGCAAGCCGGTGCTCATATGGTGGCTCCATCTGATATGATGGATGGCCGTGTAGGTGCTATTCGTGAAGCTCTTGATGAAGCTGGTTTCACCAATGTATCTATCATGAGCTATGCTGCCAAATATGCATCTGCCTACTATGGTCCATTCCGTGGCGCCGTTAATTCGGCTCCACAATTTGGGGACCGTAAATCCTATCAAATGGATCCGGCTAATCGATTAGAAGCAATGCGTGAAATTGAACTTGATATCGCTGAAGGTACGGATATTATCATGATTAAACCGGCATTATGCTATTTAGATATCGTTCGCGAAGCCCGTGATCGTTATGAATTGCCATTGGCTGTCTACAATGTGTCTGGCGAATATGCAATGGTTAAAACTGCGGCAGCTGCTGGTCTTATCGATGAACAACGCCTCGTAATGGAAACGATGTTATCCATGAAACGGGCTGGTGCTAAGATTATCATTACATACCATGCCCTTGATGTGGCACGTTGGCTTAAACAATAAGGAGTGACTATGTTACAACTAGGTAAATCAGAAAAAGCGTTTGACGAAGCGAAACGATATATGCCGGGTGGCGTTAATAGTCCTGTTCGCTCCTATCGCAGCGTAGGCTCAAACCCTCCATTTATTAGCTCCGCTAGTGGCAGCCGTATCTATGATATCGATAACAACGAGTATATTGACTATGTATTGAGCTGGGGCCCTATGATTTTAGGCCATGCGAACCCTGAGGTCGTAGCTAGTCTGCAAGAGGCTATTCCTCGTGGTACAAGCTATGGTGCGCCTACACTGTTAGAAACGGAATTGGCTAAGAAAATCCAAGCCTTCATGCCATCTATGGAAATGATTCGTCTCGTTAACTCTGGTACAGAGGCAACTATGAGCGCATTACGCGTAGCTCGTGGGTATACGGGCCGCGATCGTATCGTTAAATTTGTTGGCTGTTACCATGGTCATAGTGATTCTCTATTGGTGAAAGCCGGCTCTGGTCTTGCTACATTTGGCGTACCAGATAGCCCAGGCGTACCAAAGGGCGTTGCAGAAAATACCATCACATTGCCATACAATGATATTGATGCGGTTAAACAATTATTCGATGAAATGGGCGATACCATTGCTTGTATTATCGTAGAACCTGTTGCAGGTAATATGGGCTGTGTGCCACCAGTAGAAGGATTCCTCGAAACCTTGCGCGATGTAACAAAGGCGCATGGTGCCCTATTAATCTTTGACGAAGTTATGTGTGGATTCCGCGCTAGCAGCGGTGGTGCACAAAAACTATACAATATTAAACCCGATTTGACTTGCCTTGGTAAAATCGTTGGCGGTGGTATGCCTCTTGCTGTATTTGGCGGTTCTAGCAAAATTATGAGCGAAGTAGCACCATCCGGCCCTATTTACCAAGCCGGTACTTTGAGTGGTAATCCTGTGGCTGTAACAGCAGGCCTTGCTACATTATCTATGTTGCAACGAGACCCAACCATCTTTAAACAAGTGGAAGATAGCACAAAAGCATTGTGTAATGGCCTTGAAGAATTGGCTAATACAATGTGCCAGCTGTGGTGCAACGTGGGTTCTATGTTTACCTTGTTCTTTACAGATAAACCGGTTCACAATTTTGATGACGCTAGTGCATGCAATGCGGACCATTTCAAGATATTCTTCCATCATAACTTGAGCCATGGTATTTACTATGCGCCAAGTCCATTTGAAAGCAACTTCGTATCCATGTGTCATAAGGGCGCAGAAATCGATAAAACATTGGCTGTCGCAGAAGAAGCTTTCAAAATGATCAGTGAAACACTGTAATATTCTTTTGACGTAATCGATGTAGGTGATGAACATGCAATTTTACAAGAACTTAAAACGGGCTCGCGTACGCATGGGAAAGAGCCAAATCGAAGTCGCCAAGGCTGTAGGTATTAGTAATGCGGCATTGTCCAATTACGAGACTGGCTATAGAGAGCCAGACCTCGATACATTGTGTGCACTGGCTCGTTACTATGAGCTGACCTTAGATGAACTCGTGAATGTTAATAATGAACAGCAAGAACGCATTTATGATATTAGCACCGCTGTGAAGGATACACATATTAAGTTCAAAGGGGACTTGTATGAATTAAAAGCATCGCAAAAGAAGGTTCTCTTGCGAGAACTGGATACAGTGTTTGAAAAATTTCAACGATCTCGTATAACATCCATCAAAGAAGGTACCTCACATCGCCACCCTCATATCAATAGGGGAGGACTATTGGGGGTAAACCTTGCAGTGAGTCGCGGGAAAAAATGATAAGTTTTGATTGTATGACAAACGAACCTGATCCTGAATTTCCATTAGGAAGTCGCTAATTAAATAAAGTTTGATAGCATTAAAGCTATTATATCCAAACATATACTATTAGTTTGGATATAATAGCTTTTTTATTTATGTTACGTATATTGTTTTTGTAAAACATACAGTTTACAATTTAATTAAGAATAAGTTAATATATTTTTTAGTTTAATCTGGTTGTGATTGAGATATTTCGACAAAGCATAATAGGGCTATTGTTAAGTTTTATTATTTAGCTTGATAGAGAGTTTATATGAAAAAAAGTTCAAAATTCTATGCAATGATTATTCTTATTGTAGCTCTTTTAGTGATGATTGGTTATTATTTGCATAATAATCAGTCCAAAAGAATTGATATGGATTTACAAGGGAGTTTAGTACGATTAGATTCTCATGTTTTAACTGTTTATAATGTGAGAAATTTTAATGATTATGAGACTATTGATCTTCATTCCATTGCTAAAAAATTCGATTCAGCTATAAGGTATGTTGCTTATAATAATGAGGCTCTATACTTGTTGTTAGAAGATAAGGATCATACTTGGAGCTTTTTACGTATTACTAATAATGCTATGGATTTATATGCGCTACCTATAATTGAAAATGATGCGAAACGATATCAGATTGTGTTGGATAAAGATAACATATTAGTTATTATGAACCAAAAAATATATCAATCAGAAAGAGAAAAGTTTGCATTTCAATTAGTTAGTCAAGAGTTTTCATATAAAAATCAGTTTATATTCTCACCATCTTTATATGGATATGTTTATATGGATAGTTCTAATGTTGTAAGAAATCTTCAAAATACTGTTAATCTTATCTCTTTAGATTCATATTCGACATATAATGGCATTATTAACAGTTCATATCTTGTATTAACTAGAATGCCTGAGAAGAAAAGATTTGGAGAAATATATGATTTAAATACGGGTGAATATCGAAAACTGACCAAAGGTCCATTATATAACTTTGGGAGTGTTGGTGATGTTGTGTTGTTGGAAATAGAGTCAGATAATGGAGAACCTGACTTTTTTGCTCCTAATTTGTTAGTTAATTCTAGTCGATATAGCAATCATATTACAGATTATGAACCTTTCTTTTATGATGTAAAAAATGATGTGATTATAAAGCTTCCAGAAGGTATATATAATCGTGCTTTAGATCAGTCAATAACTTATCAGTCAGAAGAATTTAATAGAGAGGCGTTACAACAATTAAAATTGTTGTGTGAAAGTAGTCATAATTAGTAGATTGAAGAATTGATATTTTCGTACTATTAAAGCAAGCTTTATATTTGATTAACGAATTTGAGTAAGATTATATGAACAAGTAAAGATTTTGCTTTTGCAAGACTCTAAAAGTATTACGTCATATGGAGTAATCATGGAAATATATAAGAATCTAAAGTCTAAGTTTAATCAATTGTCTTTTAGAATTCGTTTGATACTAATCGTACATTAGAGAAGCATTGTAAATATTACGAGTGTTTATAATGAGAAGATGGAGTCTAATAAAATATATGCATATAGGTTTATTAAAAGAAATTGGTCCCAAATTATTAAAATATCTGCTTAGTGGCATTGCTGCAGCCTTTATACTAATCGTAATTGTCGGCATCACTACTCGATATTATCATTATAATGACAACTCTTCTGCATTAATCAGATATGGATATTCTCTCTACAAAGAGGATTTGATCGATGAGATAAACTGGACTCGTGTAGGCGATAAGTTCATGGTGAAGAATTCTGACTATACTGACTTTAAGGCAAAGTATAATCAGAGTAGATTCTTAGATGATATAAATGATAATAAGGACAAAATTAGTGAAGGTCTTAATACCAATAGCATTAGAGTCCAGTTGAAAGAAGACTTTATACGAATTAAATATAAAATGGTGGATTGATAAAGATGGTTTGCGATAGGGTTGTTATTAATAAATTAAAAATAATTATATTTGTAGTAGGAATAATCATAGGTTCATTTGGTGGTGCTCTTGTATTAGAGAAAATAGATAATACATTGGAATCTATTTATTCTGGTAGACAAGCTCTTATTTGGAATGAATATAAAAGTTTTGATTATCGTGAGCATTTTACTATCAATGTTATCTATCCTTTTAAATATGAACTTGGTAATGTTAGACCATACTTTATTGTTGATGCACTAAGTAATAGTAATATGGATACAATAGAAAAATCTTTAGCTTTAAATGGATGGCAGCAAATAGAGGCTAATACATTTCAAAAAGAAACTAGTGGAGAAGTATTAAAATTATCTGTAAAATGTAAATGTCAATATAAGAATGTACAATTTTGACGATGTACAATGTACAGTTATTCCTTCTGTTGCATATGGTTTCGTAACCGGTATGAATCTCCAGTTATGCTAATCACATGTGCATGGTGAAGTAATCGATCAACAATAGCATTAGCTACTCGCTCATCATGTAAAATGGTAGCCCACTCATCAAAATTAATGTTAGACGTTACGATGGTACTTTTCTTTTCGTACCGTCTATCAATAATTTGAAATAGTAAGTTAGCATCACCTGGTTGTAACGGTAAATAGCCAATTTCATCAATGATGAGTAATTGGTAGCGTGCATAATGCTTGAGCCGAGTTTCTAATCGTCCTTCATCTTTGCACTCTTAAGGTTTTGAATTAAATCATGGCATTTAATAAAATAGGTGCTTCGTCTGTTACGAGAGCTTTCAATACCTAGTGATGTAGCTAAATGTGTTTTCCCAACTCCGCTAGAGCCAAAAATACAATGTTTTCAGCTTGTTCCATGAATCCTAATGATGCTAAATCCTTAATTTGCATTTCGTTAATTTGTGGTTGAAATGAAAATTCAAAATCAGCTAGTGTTTTCAAATGAGGAAAATTACTAATTTTCACCATATGGTTAATTACATTTTATCGTTTAATATCGACTTCGTAATCATCAGCTTCAATAACCACTCAATATGAGATAAGCTCTGTGTATTAGCTAATTCAATTGTTTCATCTAGGTGTAACATGCATTGTTTTAGTTTTAGATATGCTAGATTATCTTGTAAGCGTTAGTAATTAGTCTGTAGTGTCATAGATAGCTCCTATCTTTTCAAATTAGATTTTGCTTTAGCTTTCACATCTTCAGAACTTAGATAAGGAATTGTTTTCTGCAATTGTGCCTCATAATGAGAAGGCAAATGGTTAACCTTCTTATCCTTAATGGGTGCTGTGCAATCAATTCTGTGCTATCATATATGTATAGCATCTTATCTATGGTCTTTAAGGTCATAGATTTGGCCACATATCCTGGCGGTACAGAATAGTGGCTACCACGAAAGCTAATGAGATTACTTGCTGAAACCTTAGCTTTGGGTGATCTATGCGGTAGGAATCTCTTATCACTTTTGTTGGAAGTGGGGTAAGAGATTCCTTTTCTTTTTTTTCAAGCAGTGCAGACGGTATTTGTCTTGTAGCTTGAGAAATCGCTAGATTACTACGTAAAATAATTTTTTGAATCTGTTCTTCCACTTCTTGTATTGTTAATTTTCCTTGGTACGCATGAATTTCATCTAGAATTTTCATTTGGCTTTCTACTTTGCCTTTCGTTTGTGGACGGCGCGCATACGGCTTAAATGTAAAGCTAAAGTCCTTGAAAATTGTTCTGCTTTATGAAGCTGTCCTTTAGTTCCAGCTAGCCTCGGTTGTACCATCACGGTTTTCATATTATCTGTTAATAGTACATGCGGAACACCTTGTAATTGTTCAAAGAATTCTACCAATGTATCTTGTAGTGTTTCAGTAGTTCTATCGAAAGTGACCTTTGCTAATTTGTATCTAGAATAGCCTAATGTCATCAGCAATATATTAAAAGTTATGTGTGTGCCATCATGCAATAGGAATTTAATATTCTCTTTCCAATCAACTTGAGCCTGTTCAGCTGGTGCGGTTTCAAAACGAATCGTATGCTGCATACTAGGCGATGTATGTTTTCTATCAAAATAGGATTGAAATACTGGTATCTTTAAAATATAACCGCGAAATGTAGAGTAAGCAGCTGTGAGTCCATGGTTATCTACCAAGTATTGCCACAAGACACGCTTATAATAAAATTGTTGGGGTGTATCATCAGATAATAAAGTCTGTATTACGTCATAAAATTTATCAATCATAGATGGTTTATGACGATGTGGATCAGGCGTTCCATTTTCATAATGAGATTTTATGGTGCGTCTATCATAGCCTAATTCACGACCTAGTAAACTATAATTAGGTTTCAAATTGCAAACCTCCAGAATGTCCCTTAATAATGGTAAGTCTAATAATGATGTTACAGTAAATGAACTGTTAATAGCGTATACGTATTGCATGTTGTTATCACCTCAACTATAGTATCGGTGATACAATTAAAATTGTACATTCTTATATCATCATTTTTGTACATTCTTAGAGTATCATTTACATGTAAAACCTATTAACATGAATGAATTTATGATTGTATATTATTACTAACTTTTACAAATGGAATCCATGCTATTAGTTATGCGCTAATCGTAATAATTAATGAATGGTTATATAGGTAAAGTTGTTCAGAAATGTATTAGTGGAGTTAGGAGAGATTATGAACGCTGGACGTATCTTATGTAGTATTTTACTTGGTATGTATGCAATATATATTATACGGAATAATACAATAACTATTGCAGGCGCAAATACTAAGAGAAGTCTTCTTCTTACGATGATACAATTAGGTCAATTATTAATGCTTGAATTAATGGTTATTTTTGGGGGGAGGATTTTACATAGTTTTTCTATTTTTTCGTTAATACTTGCAGTCCTTCTTTGGGGAGAAATGTTTGCATTAAAGCAAAATCTCAATGAATATTTTATGTGCAAGGACGGAAAAAGCTATGGTATTAGTATTATAGGAATAGGTCGAATTGCTGTGTCTGTAGGACAGAGTATCCTTTTAATCTTTCTTGGAATCAGTAGTTGGTAAAATTTAATAAGCGCTAAAGTTAATGATGAGTCATAACTGTGTAACGGTTTCTGTAGATGCATTAGTTGATGGAAGTGGAGATCATCCTACTTTAGATCGATTAAAAGGTGCGATTCGTCCTGCTGCCGTTGAAAATTTATTGGATGATGATTATGAAAATAATCGAGGACTTGTGTATAAGGTGGAATAAATGGGAGCTATTCGTAAATATCTTACTTGGTTTTTTATTATAGTTTGTATATTGGTATTAGTATATATATTGAGATTGAAGTTTACATCTTATAATAATGTATGGAATCCGCATAAAGGTGCTGTTATAGTTCTCAATGGCTCTAATGCAAACATTTATAATCCACAAGATATGGAGAAAATTTTTAATCTCGATTTATCTATGCTAAAAATTAAGAACGGAATAATCACAGACGCTTTTTTTACTAAAGATAGTTTTTTTGTTATTCAGAAAGTACAGAATGGTAAGCAAGTTGATTGGTATTTAACTAATATTTTTGAAGATAAGTTAGAAAAAAATCTTATTTATACAGGCAATCAATATCATATATATCAGGTTTGGACTAGTAATGGGAACCTTATTTTAAATACATCTGAAGGTTATTATCAATTAAATTTGAAAAGTGGAGAAATTTTAGAATTAGATAAAATGAATGGTATAAGTAATGAGTATCTTGTTTATAGTGAATGGCCAGAAGAGGGGGAATTTACAAATCAAAGTTTTTGCATAGATTACTCTGAAAGTGAAATATATAATTTACTTTCTAGACGATTAAGAATTAATGGCATTGTTGATAATACCGCTATTGTTCAAATTTTACCAAATACATCAAATGATGAACACGTCAGTTTAAATGCTTTTTTAGAGAGCTTAAGGTTTGGTATTAATTCCAGTAATTTTTCAATATTCTATTTGAACTTAAAAGAATCAAAATTTTTAATATTAGATTTAAGTTCTGAAGATAATCGTAAGTGGTATATGAATATCAAATATCTAAATACTGATTATAATGAAAAGATATTGAATCACTTTCAAAATGTAATTAATTATCAAGATAATATACACTAGAGGTGAAATGGCGACACAATTGAATGAGAGTTAACCATCAAGCGTGTGAAGAACATGAACATGCGCATTACAAAGGATGCTGTAATCTATGTGTCGGCGAATGCATACGTGCCGGATTATAGGGTGGACAAGTTTGTCATCGAGAATATTCCCTTCATTAAGTGAGTTCGTTACAAGGTTGATCATTGAATGCCAAGTGGTCATATGGCTCGTCAAAATGGCGATACCCATCAAGAAAGTTATGTACCAACGACGATTAGAGCAGCACAACTAGCACAACTTAAAGCAAAGCGAGATACGAATATGATTGGCTCTACTGTATCTGGTAAGAAAGTTGAAGTTGATACGGGTCGTGATTTACATATTCAAAGCTTACAAGATGTAGATAACTTTAAAGAACACAGTAAGTCTGCTGGCTTCTCTGTTTCCTCTGAACCTAATTTCAAGGATCCAACTGGTAGTATTAGTGCTAGCGTAGGTTCTAAAGGTAAAGCAAGCTCTACTACTCAATCTGCTATTTCTGATGGTATACTAACAGTAGATGGTAAAGAAATTGATACTAAGACGATTAATACAAATACTGAAAATACCTTACACCAATTAGATAAGATTTTTCGATAAAAAGAAAATCGAAGAACGTCAGGAGTTGGCACGTTTATTTGCTAAAAATGCTTTTGAAGAAGTACATCGCTTAAGTGATAAATACGACTGGAAAGATGGTTCAGCACAGAAGGTAGCATTACATGCTGCGATTGGTGAAATTGCGGCACAATTGGCAGGTAATCCAAATGGATCGGGAGCTGTAGCAGCAGGGATTAATGAACTAGCGATAAAAAATTTTTTGATAAATATGCTAGTAAAATGCATTGGAGACGATATTAATAATGAATATAAAGTTCGTTTTAAAATATTTGCTTTTAGGGATATTGACTAGTACTATTATTTTTTCTGTAGTAAATTTTAGTAATTACTATTTTATGAATAGATATCCATATGCATCAAATTTATATAATGAAGCATTTAAATTGTATAATGCTGGAGTACTAGAAAAAATATCTTGGACAAAACTATTCCATAGACTTGGTGCATCTGAATCTACGCAAGTTACAGTTTTTGGAGAACAAAATAAAAATTTTGAGGATAAGCTAGTATTAGACTATATAGTTCTATCTAAAGAATATATGTTATATAAATCTAACTATGATGATAATAATTATCTGTTTAATTTTAGTGATGGACGTCTAGTAATTAGTATTTTTTAGTAGGTGAGATTTATGAAAATCTTAAAGATATTTTTTGTTGGGGTGGGACTTATTATAGGATTACTACTTTCTGCTAGTATAGGGAGAGCCTTTGATAATTTTTTACAGCTTAAATATACTTCTAATTTTGAGAATTATTGGTCTGAATTTAGAGATATTCAAAACTCTACTCAAAGTGAAGTTTTATATATTAATCCTAAAGTATTGAGACTAGGTTCTTTGACGCCTCATTTTATTGCTAAACTTTCTTATAAAGGGGAAGTTTTTAGAACTCAGTTAGAAGGCTTAGGGTGGAGTTATAAAGATGGGGTATATAGAAAAATAGTTAATGGTGATACATATACCCTAATGGTTCTAGATTATAAGAATAATATTGAGCTTGAGTTATATGTTGAGAAATAATTTAAATATTTTATTTGTATAGTTATAACTTTTGGATATTAAGCTATGATGTAATGTAGTTAGTGATTTAGAGAATTGAATATACATACAATATATTTAGCTGTTTTTGTTATCCCTAGTAAAATAACAGATAGCTGATTAACATCAATCAGCTATCTGTTATTTTTTATTGTTGCATATATCGAATAATTCCTATTAAAATTACCAGAATTTTACGATTTTATAAGTGTTTTATGATAAAATAAAAGGTATGAATACTTCAACAACTCGGTCTATTACCTACAATGGTGACACAATTGAATATGAGTTAACAATCAAGCGTGTAAAGAACATAAACATGCGTGTGCACAAGGATGGTAGTGTCCATGTTTCGGCGAATGCTTATGTTCCAGATCATCGCATCGATGCGTTTGTTATTGAAAATATACCCTTTATTGAGCGGGCTCGTTTTAAATTAGAAGCATTAACGGCACAACTGATAGAGGCATTACAATATGTAACGGGTGAAACCGTATCTATTTTGGGCATGCCTGTTTCGCTAGAGGTGGTGGAAACATCTGGCAAACCGCATATTAAGTTTGATGGTTCTAATCGTATGGTGATGTTTGTTAAGTCCGATTACACCTATGAAGACAAGCATAAATTAATGCAAACCTTTTGGCGCCAGCTAGGGGAAAAGGTGTTTACCCATTGGGCGAAGGTCGTGTATCAACGCTTTCACCAACAACATATTGATGTGCCCATGCCAACGGTAAAGCAACAGCGCATGAAGAGTCGTTGGGGTTCTTGTACGCCATCAAAGCAGCTCATTAAGATGAATATGCGTTTATTAGAAGGGCCTCAGGCCTATATTGAATACGTTATGGTCCATGAGTTTGCCCATTTTAAATACTTGGATCATTCCAAGAACTTTCACAATTTAGTGGCCCAATTTTTACCAGATTGGAAAGCCCGTAAGAAATCATTAAATATCTATTTTGCACATAGACCGTAAGGAGGTGTACCATGAAGCCATTTGTACATTTACATAGTCATACGGAATTTAGTTTGTTGGACGGCATCAGTCGTTTGCCGGATATGGTGCGCCGCGCGAAGGAACTGGAACAACCAGCCCTTGCCATTACGGACCATGGCAATATGTATGCAGCCATCTATTTTTATAAAGAATGTATGGCACAAGGCATCAAACCGATTATTGGGTGTGAAGTGTATGTCACAGAAGGTAGCCGCCTTGATAAACCAGAAGGTCGTAGCCGTGAGCGATTAAAACATCTTATTTTGCTAGCCGAAACGATGGAAGGCTATCGGAACCTTGTTAAAATCGTATCGAAAGCCTCTACGGAAGGTTTTAATTATAAGCCCCGTGCTGACCATGATTTGTTGCGTCAATACAGCAAGGGTATTATCGCTCTTAGTGCGTGTATTCAAGGGGAAGTGCCTCAATATATTCTGCAAGATAATATGGATGGGGCCCGCCGAGCTGTTGAGTGGTACATTGAAACCTTCGGTAAAGACAATTTCTTTTTAGAAATTCAAAATCACGGTTTACCTGAGGAACTACGTGCTCAGCAAGTGCTATGCCAATTAGCTGACGAATATGGCCTAGGCATCGTGGCATCTAATGATTTCCATTATGTTATGAAAGACGATGCTGATGCTCAGGATATCCGCGTCTGTATTCAAACGGGCCGACGTCGCGCCGAAGTAGACCGTTTGAAATTCCCTAATGATGAGTTCTATCTCAAATCTGGGGACGAGATGGCGGAGCTCTTTGGACACATTCCTGGGGCCTTAGAAAATACAGTAAAGATTGCAGACCGATGCAATGTAGAATTTAATTTTAATGAACACCATTTGCCGCACTTTGACGTGCCTGAGGGCGAAACGTCTAAGACTTATTTGCGTAAGGTTTGTGAACGAGAAATACCTCGCTTATATGGCGATACATCTGATGAGCTTAAAAAACGTCTCGACTACGAACTCGATGTTATCGGGACGATGGGCTTTGAAGATTATTTCCTCATCGTATGGGACTATGTGCGTTACGCGCGAGAACACGATATCCTTGTAGGCCCAGGTCGTGGCTCTGCGGCAGGTTCTGTAGTAGCTTATTTATTAGGTATCACAGGCCTCGACCCATTACAATACGATTTGCTCTTTGAACGATTCCTTAATCCAGAACGGGTTAGCATGCCTGATATCGATATTGACTTCTGCTATGAAAAGCGGGGCGAAGCTATCGACTATGTAACGCGAAAATATGGACAAGCTCGCGTGTCTCAAATCATCACCTTTGGTACAGAAGCGGCTCGCGCTGTAATTCGCGACGTAGGTCGTGTGCTCGATTTACCATTAGCTGAGGTTAATCGCATTGCGAAGATGATTCCTAATGAATTGGGCATCACCTTAGAAAAGGCTTTAAAGGGTAAAGATTTAAAAACTCTATATGATACCGATCCTAATGTAAAAGAGCTATTTGATTTTGGTCAAAAACTAGAAGGTATTGCACGTAACTCGTCCACCCATGCGGCGGGAGTCGTAATTTCTGCGGACCCTCTAGATGACCATGTGCCTGTACAAAACTCTAATGAAGAAGGCTTTGTCACTCAATATGATAAGGATAATATCGAAGAACTAGGCCTGTTAAAGATGGACTTTTTGGGCCTCCGTACATTAACCGTTATGGGGGATGCCCTTAAGCTCATCAAGGCAAACCGAGGTATTGATCTCGATTTAGATGCTATCCCATTAGATGATAAAGCGGCTTGTGAACTCCTTACGAAGGGCGATACATCCGGCGTATTCCAGCTCGAATCCGATGGGATTACCAAGCTTGTTATGGATTTGAAACCTGAGCATTTTGAGGATTTAATCCCTCTTGTTGCACTCTATCGCCCAGGTCCTTTGGGATCTGGCATGGTGGCGGATTTTATCGATCGCCGTCATGGTAAAAAAGAGGTGACCTATTTACATCCGATTTTGGAACCTATTTTGAAAGATACGTTCGGCGTTATTCTCTACCAAGAACAGGTTATGCAAATTGCATCTGCCATGGGTGGGTTCTCCCTTGGCCAAGCGGATTTGATGCGCCGTGCGATGGGTAAGAAAAAGGAATCCGTCCTCAAGGCGCAACGGGAATCCTTTATACAAGGTTCTATTAACAATGGCATCGAAGAGTCCATTGCAAACGAAGTATTTGACTTGCTCGTTTACTTTGCCGGCTATGGATTTAATAAATCCCATAGTGCAGCCTATGCGTACATTGCGTACCAAACAGCGTATCTCAAGGCGCACTACTTCCCAGAATTTATGGCTGCTACCATGACCAGCTTTATGCAAAATATGGATAAGCTCACATACTATATCAATGCTTGTAAAAAACACAATGTGCAGGTCCTCGGTCCCGATGTAAACCATTCCTTGCGTAGCTTTGCCGTACAAGGTGATGCCATTCGCTTTGGTCTTGGGGGCATCAAGAATGTAGGGGATAATGCTATCGATCGACTCATCGCTGAACGTGAGGCCAATGGTCTCTATACGAGCATTACCGATTTTTGTCGTCGCGTAGATAGCAAGGTCGTTAATAAACGGTTGCTGGAAAGCTTAATTCGCTGTGGTGCTATGGACGGATTCGAGGAAAACCGCAATCAGTTATTGCACATGTATGAAAGTGCACAGGCTGTAGGGGCTAAGCAGCAAAAGGATGCTGCCATGGGGACTATGAGTCTCTTTGGTGAAAGCACAGATGATGTCGATATGATTCCGGTACCGAATTTACCTGATTTATCGGAAGATGATAAATTGAAGGATGAAAAGGACTAC
>SCPN01000534.1_pt1 | contig 30154 bp, 29 predicted proteins | sample 6106831 | NCBI WGS metagenome assembly SCPN01 (sample SAMN10720447, study PRJNA508395) | human gut metagenome | isolation source: Participant 1, 0 month
TCAGGTCATCTTCCCCATATACCAGGATATCTTCGATCAGACGGTCATCCACAAACAGATTCTCTAATTGCTCCGGTGCCACATTTTCACCATTGCTTAAGATGATCAGGTTTTTCTTTCTGCCAGTCAGGTACAGGAAATTTTCCTCATCCACATATCCAATATCTCCTGTACAAAGCCAGCCATCTTCGGTAATAGCCTCTGCCGTCTTGTCAGGCTCTTTATAATATCCCATCATGACAGAAGGACTTTTTACCTGGATCTCACCATCTACAATGCGCACCTGGCATCGGTCCACGATCTTTCCTACCGAGGCCACCTTATCCGGTCTGCTCCAATCCGGAGATGAGATCTTCGGAGAACATCAGACGCCTATCCTTTGAGCAATAGAAATACCCAGACGATTGAAATTGGCTGCCAGTTCCGGTGCCAGATAACCGCCGCCGCTGATGATCTTGTGAAGGCGTTTTCCCAGCACCTCCTGTTTAATAGAATTCAGGGAACGGCCAGTATCCTGTCTGGAAAGAATAGCGATCTTATTGTAAAGAGCTTTTGCCACCATAGGCACCATACGGATCACCGTCGGCTGGAACAGCTGGATATGAGCTGCCAGGCGGGCCATATCCCGGTTTAAACACAGTACACTGCCGTAACGCATAACTGTAAATACATCACCGTTGATGCAGAATACATGATGGATAGGAAGAATGTTTAAGTAAACCTCTTTTTCCGGATGATCCTTGTCCAGTGGTGCAAAGTTATTATCATCAAATTGCGGTTAGAAAGCATAACTCCTTTTCCTCTGCCGGTTGTTCCTGATGTAAACAACACCATGGCGCAGTCTTCTTCAGAAACTGTAGGATCCACCTGGATCCCCGTATATTCTTTTAAGATCCGGTCAGAACATGGCACATGTTTTCCATGCTGCAAAGTAAAGAAATGCAGGCTCTAAGCCGTGGACATTTCTCTTTGATCGCTTCTACCAGGCCATAATGATCCCAGTCATAAAATAAAATATCCAGATCTGAGCGGTTTACATTATCCGCAAATGTCTCCTCATTTAACTGTACATCCAGCGGAACCACTACATTTCCGCTTGCCATAACGCCTAACAGGAACACCAGGTAATGATGACTGCTGCTTCCCATCAGTCCCACTCTCACCTTATGTCCGGCAGCTGCATTCTGCTCCTGCAGTCAGGCTGAAACTGCCCGGCACTGGTCTGCAAACTCATCATAAGTTACTTCATATACTACGTCATTTTCCTCATAACGCAAAAATACCCGTCCGGCATACTCTCTTCCTGTATTCCAGACCAGGTCCCCTACTGTCTTTGTATTCTCGTATGAAATCATTCTTTTTCTCCTACTCATGATTAAAACATTACGTTGCTATACACATTGTACATATATGTCTATTAATATACATTTACGTCCTAACTATAGCACACAGATCCCCCTTGTACAATGCCAATATTTTGAATTTCAAAGTATTTTTTCAAAAAATACCCCAGACCAGTTCATGACATCTGCCATGTTTGCTGGTCCAGGGTATCTTCATTGTACTTTAGCGACTGCTTTTTATGCAAGCGCTTCTTCTTCGTTTTCTAATAATGTACTTTCGTACTTATCCAGAATGATCGTCTGTATCATTTCCCGTGTACCGGAATTGATCGGATGGGCAATATCCCGATATTCGCCGTCTGCTGCCTTACGGCTGGGCATAGCGATGAATAATCCTTTCTCACCTTCAATGACTTTGATATCGTGGATCACAAACTCATTATCTAAGGTAATGGAGACGATTGCTTTCATCTTACCTTCTTTCTCCACCCGTCTTACTCTCACATCTGTTACCTGCATGTTTCAATACTCCTTCCGTTTCTTCCGTCAGCCCCCGTGCTGCACTCCTTCTGCAGGAATCAGAAGAACGGGCCGCACTATGTTGTAACTTTTTACAATGTATAACGTTCGTTCTTCTCAATGACGATCTTAATGTTCTCAGGTGTTCCAATATAAGTTGTATTAGCACGGATGGTATCCCGGCTTTCAACGATACAGTTTTCAATCACTGTATTATCACCAATATAAACGTCATTTAAAATGATAGAGTTTTTAATGATACAATTATTTCCTACGTATGCTTTCTTAAAAAGAATAGAATTCTCTACCGTACCATTTAAAATACAACCACTTGATACAAGGCTGTTCTTAACAACAGCGCCTGGATTGTATTTTGCCGGTGGAAGATCATCGATCTTGGTATAAATATCCGGATACTGTTTGAAGAAATAATCTCTTACTTCCGGCTTTAAGAAATCCATATTGGTCTTATAGTAAGACTCTACAGAAGCGATATTGCTCCAGTAGCTGTCCATCTTATATGCATAGATCCTCTTTAAATTCTTATAACGTACCAGAATATCATTTACCAGGTCATATCTGTCCTCTGCTGCACAACGCTCCAACAGTTCGATAAGCTGGCTTCTGCGGATGACATAAATACCACAGGAAATGGTGGTAGCATCAGAAGCCATAGGCTTTTCTTCAAAATCTGTAATGCGTCCGTCATCATTTAACTTAACGCATCCAAAGCGGGTAACATCTGTTCCCTCTTCCATATCCTTGCATACAACTGTGATATCTGCTTTCTTCTCAATATGGTATTCCAGAACCTTGTTGTAGTCCAGCTTGTAGACGCCGTCGCCGGAAGCGATCACTACATATGGCTCATGGCTGTTCTTTAAAAAGGAAAGATTCTGATAGAGGGCATCTGCGGTGCCGCGGTACCAGTCTCCGTTTTCAGGAGTAATGGATGGTGTAAATACATACAGTCCGCCCTGCTTACGTCCGAAATCCCACCACTTGGAGGAACTTAAATGAAGATTTAAGGATCTGGAATTGTACTGTGTAAATACTGCCACATTCTGGATATGGGAGTTTGTCATATTGCTGAATGCAAAGTCAATGCTGCGGTAGCTTCCTGCAACCGGCATAGCAGCTACGGCTCTCTTGTTGGACAATTCCCGCATTCTCTTGCTGTTTCCACCTGCTAAAACAATACCGATTGCTCTCATTTCACGCCACCTGCCTTTATAATGTAGTCTCCGCTTGCCAGTAATCCGTCAGGATAGTCGCCCACGGTGGTCTCGCCTGCTATGGCGGTATTCTTTCCGATCTTTACGCCGTCAGGGATAATGGAGTTCTCACCGATGGTAGCCAGATCGAACTGATATACCTTCTGGTCATATGTACTAGGCGCATATTCGCCAACACCGATCTGCACATCAGAACCAACTTTTACATTTTCTGCAATAATGGCCTTTTCAACAGATGTACCTGCTCCAATGACGCTTCCCTGCATAACAATGGAATCCTTAACTACAGCACCCTTTGCAATGGTAACGCCTGCGCCGATAACAGAGTTGATAACCTCACCATAGATCTCCGTTCCTTCTCCAATGATACTTCGCTCAACATTGGCTTCGGAAGCTATGTACTGAGGCGGGATCACATCACTCTTGGTGTAGATTTTCCAGTATTCCTCGTACAGGTTGAACTCCGGAATAATATCGATCAGCTCCATATTTGCTTCCCAGTAGGAGCCAAGAGTACCTACGTCCTTCCAGTAACCATTGTACTCATAAGCAAAGATCCTCTCGCCCTTTGCGTGGCAGTATGGAATAATGTGTTTTCCAAAGTCACATCCAGGCTCGTCCTTCATCTTGATCAGGGCTTCCTTAAGAACCGGCCAGCTGAAGATGTAAATACCCATGGAAGCTAAGTTGCTTCTTGGAACAGCCGGTTTTTCCTCAAACTCTGTAATACGGTTGTGCTCGTCTGTGATCACGATACCGAAACGGCTTGCCTCTTCGATCGGCACCGGCATAGCAGCAATGGTGATATCTGCGTTGTTTGCTTTGTGATAATCAAGCATCACTTCGTAGTCCATTTTGTAAATGTGATCACCGGAAAGGATGAGCACATACTCTGGATTATATGCTTCCATATACTCCAGGTTTGAATAAATCGCATTTGCAGTACCGGTATACCAGTCACTGCCTTTGCTCCTTTCATATGGAGGTAAGATCGTCACGCCGCCAACATTTCTGTCCAAATCCCACGGAATACCAATTCCGATATGGGAATTTAAACGTAATGGCTGATACTGTGTCAGAACTCCAACTGTGTCAATGCCGGAGTTGATACAGTTGCTGAGCGGAAAGTCGATGATACGGTACTTCCCCCCAAAAGATACCGCCGGCTTGGCTACTTTCTTTGTCAGAACGCCAAGGCGGCTTCCCTGTCCGCCAGCTAAAAGCATGGCAATCATTTCCTTTTTCTTAATCACGTTATCACCTCTTGCTGTTATAAATTTTGGTAAACATAATTATACCACAAACTTTATAAATAGTACACAAATATTTGAATATATTTTGTGTTTTTTATGCAGTTTTCCGACATTTTTCGATATCATGTTTTATATTTTTCACTTTTCTCAAGATGTTGTGCTGTTAAAATCCTCCGGGCACTATATGTCCCCTGCCATCAACCAAGTGCGTTGATAGGTGAGACTGCTCTTTTCTTGCCTAGAAATGCACACAAATAGCCTAAGAAACCCCGCAGAAACGCATGAAAACCTTGAAACATTACGTGAAATACCTTATAATACCTAATAATATTGCAATTTTGCTTTTAGAAATTTTGTATTGGAGAAAAGGAGATATTACTCATCATGGATTTAGTTACAGTAAGAGAACTTTATAAAAATCCGGAAAAGTTCCTGGACAAGGAAATTACCGTTGGCGGATGGATCCGCAGCCTTCGCGATTCTAAAGCATTCGGTTTCATCGTTATCAGTGACGGAACTTATTTTGAGACCCTTCAGGCTGTTTACCATGACACTCTGGAAAACTTCGCACAGGTTTCCAAATTAGGTGTTGGAACTGCCATTATTGTTAAAGGCACTTTAGTTGCTACTCCACAGGCAAAACAGCCTTTTGAGATCCAGGCTACTGAGGTTACTGTTGAAGGTGCATCTGCACCTGATTACCCACTGCAGAAAAAGCGCCACTCTTTTGAATATCTGCGCACCATCTCACATTTACGTCCAAGAACCAACACTTTCCAGGCAGTATTCCGTGTGCGTTCTTTGATCGCATATGCTATCCATCAGTATTTCCAGGAAAAGGACTTTGTTTATGTCCACACTCCATTGATCACCGGAAGTGACTGCGAAGGTGCAGGAGAAATGTTCCAGGTTACTACTTTAGACTTAAACAACGTACCTAAAAATGAGGACGGCACCATTGATTACAAGCAGGATTTCTTCGGAAAGCCAACCAACCTGACCGTAAGCGGCCAGTTAAACGGCGAGACCTACGCTATGGCGTTCCAGAATATCTACACCTTCGGACCTACCTTCCGTGCGGAGAATTCAAACACCACACGTCATGCGGCAGAGTTCTGGATGATCGAGCCGGAAATGGCTTTCGCTGACCTGGATGATAATATGCGTGTTGCAGAAGGCATGTTAAAATATGTGATCAAGTACGTTTTAGAGCATGCTCCGGAAGAAATGAACTTCTTCAATAACTTCGTAGACAAAGGTCTGTTAGACCGTTTAAACAACGTTCTCAACTCTGAATTCGGACGCATCACCTATACTGAGGCTGTTGATCTGTTAATGAAGCACAATGACAAGTTTGATTACAAGGTATCATGGGGCTGCGACCTTCAGACCGAGCACGAGCGTTTCCTGACCGAGCAGATCTTCAAGAAACCTGTATTCGTTACCGATTATCCAAAGGAGATCAAAGCATTCTACATGAAGATGAACCCAGACGGTAAGACTGTTGCTGCTGTAGACTGTCTGGTTCCTGGAATCGGCGAGATCATCGGCGGAAGCCAGCGTGAAGATGACTATGACAAGCTGGTTGCAAGAATGGATGAGCTGGGACTTAAGAAAGAGGATTACGGATTCTACCTGGATCTTCGTAAATACGGTTCTACCCGCCATGCAGGCTTCGGACTTGGCTTTGAGCGCTGCGTAATGTATCTGACCGGTATGTCCAACATCCGCGACGTTATCCCATTCCCAAGAACTGTTAATAACTGCGAACTGTAAGCCAAGGGAACAAAAGTGCAGGTGCTGTTCGTGCTTGCACGATAAGGCATCTGACTTTGGTTCCCGCCAAAAACATGAAGAAGAAGCGATTTGCATCGCAAATCTGCGGATTCTGAATGTTTTTAGAATTGCGGGAGCAGCGTAGCTGCGGAGCAATTCGTTGGCTTACCAGCACTCTCGGCGCAAAACATTTTTTTTGTTTTGCGCCGTTTTTAGAATATGTACTCTCGGAATCTTTTTGTACTTGATTTTGCAAAAAATCAGCCACAAAGGCAAGTGCAGGAAAGACTCCGAGAGTACATGAAATTTTCAAAGGAGGGCATCCATGAAATTTATCCATACAGGCGACATCCACTGGGGAATGACTCCCGATGCAGATAAGCCCTGGGGAAGCGAACGGGCTCAGGCGATCAAAGATACCTTTAAGAAGATAATTGCCCAGGCTGGGAAAATGCAGGCGGACTGTCTGTTCATCAGCGGTGATCTGTTTCACCGCCAGCCACTGGTACGGGACTTAAAAGAAGTCAACTATCTGTTTACCACCATTCCCAATGTAAAAGTCATTCTCATTGCCGGGAACCATGACCGCATACGGGATAATTCTGCCCTTTTAAGCTTTGCATGGAGTCCAAACGTTACATTTCTCATGGAGCCCACTTTAAGATCCGTCTATTTTGAAGATATCAATACTGAAGTTTACGGCTTCAGCTACCACACCACTGAGATCAAAAAACCACTGTTAGAAGACATTCAGGTTCCTTTAAACAACCGCATCCAGATCCTTATGGCACACGGCGGCGATGCTTCCCACCTTCCATTAAACTTTAATAGCCTGGAGTTATCCCCATTTTCTTACATTGCACTGGGACATATCCACAAACCCCAGGTGATTGCTGAGGATAAGATGGCTTACTGCGGTTCACCTGAACCTTTAGACCTGACAGAAACCGGCATCCACGGATATTTTACCGGTGAGATCCATCCTGTGACCAGAAAACTGACCCATCTGGAGTTTGTTCCTGCTGCCTCTCTCCAGTACATGCCATTAGCCGTAAACGTATCAAAGGAAACAACAAACGGTGAACTGGCAGACCGGATCGAAGCAGAGATCAAAAAGCGTGGCACAAACAACATCTACCGCTTCCGCATCAAAGGCATGCGGGATCCGGATATTGAATTTGACTTGTCTTCCCTGCAAACGTTCTACCGCATTGCAGAAGTGATTGACGACACAGAACCGGATTATGATTTTTCTGCCCTGTTTGCAGAACATTCCAGTGACATGATCGGCTTCTTTATCCAGGCACTCCAGAATGACGATATGGGGCCTGTGGAAAAGAAAGCACTGTATTACGGCGTCAATGCCCTGCTTCACACTACTGACGAAAGGAGCTAAGCCCATGAAAATACTCAGTCTGCATATTGACGGCTTTGGAAAATTTCATAACCAGGATATTTCCTTTCAGGACGGTTTAAATATTGTCTACGGAAAAAATGAAGCCGGGAAATCCACCCTGCATACTTTTATCAAGGGCATGCTCTTTGGCATTGAACGGGGACGGGGACGTGCCTCTAAAAATGATACCTACTCTAAATTCCAGCCATGGACCCAAAGCGGTGTCTACGAAGGCTATCTGCGGCTGGAATGTGACGGGGAAATCTACAGGATCGAACGCCGTTTCCAGAAAGGTGATAAACGCTTATCTATCATTAATGAAACTACAGGAAAAGAAGAAGAAAATACCCGGGCATTGTGGGACAAGCTGCGGTGCGGCCTGTCAGAAACTGTCTATGACAATACCATCAGTATTGGCCAGTTAAAATGCGCCACAGACGGCGGAATGGTTGCTGAGCTGCGAAATTATATTGCAAATTTAAATACATCCGGAAGCATTGCCTTAAATATCACCAAAGCCAGTGCTTACTTAAAAGCCCAGCGCAGGCAGCTGGAAAATCAGTTTATACCGGAAGCAGCTAAAAGCTATACGGCTGCTCTCAGCGAGATCCGTAAGATTGAACAGGAAATATCGGCCCCGGAATATGCCAACCATCTGACTGCCAGACGTCAGGAACGGGGACTGGTAAAAGAAAAATTAGATAAGAAGCAGAAAGAAAAAGAACAGCTTCTGGAAAAAACTGCAAAAGGGCGGCAGATCTTATTAAACAGCCAGTTTACGGACCAGGCATCTGTAGAAAAATACCGGAATGAAACCAGACAGCATTTTAATGATCATGCCAGTGCAAAAGAAGCCTGCAGCAGGCATTCACGGGCTGCAGGAGCATTTTTTCTGTTGCTTTTTGCGGCCCTTGGAATTGGAAATTCCTTGTTTTTCCTTCTGGCGCCCAACGCGGGCATCTCTTTTCTGTCCAGCCTGGCTCCCAGATTTTTACAGCTTTCACCGGCGGCCTTACAGCTTCCTGCTCTTTTATGCGGACTATGCGGGATCCTTTTCCTGATTGCAGGAATTATGGTAATAAACCGCAGCCGTCATTTCAAAAAACAGTTAGACGCAGAAACAAGACTTCTCCAGGAGATCTTTTCAAGACATCTTAAAGATTCTTCTATCTCCCAGGAAGCACTGGATGCTTTAGAGGAGAAACTGGCCGGTTTCCTGCGGTTAAGCAAGGCCGTAGAACAATCAGAAAATACATTAAAGGCTATGTCTGAAGAAATCGCCAGACTTCAGAAAACGGAAGAAGGTGTATCCGAAGAGATTGAGAAGCAGCAGCATATCCAGTGGGAACTGGAACAGAAATTAGAGCAGCTGGCTGCAAAGAAAAATGAAGCCGAACAGTTAAAACATGTTCTGGCAGAAAATGAGCGGATCCAGGAAGAATTAGACGCTTTAGACCTGGCTCAGGATACCATGACCAATCTGTCTACCACCATCCGGGATTCTTTCGGGCTTTACTTAAATAAGACGGCTTCTGAACTGATCGAAGGCATCACCGGCGGCATTTACCGCAGCATGAGCATCGACCAGGACTTAAATATCTTTATGAACACACCCACCCGTCTTGTCCCTATTGACCAGGTCAGCAGCGGCACCATGGACCAGATCTACCTGGCTGTCCGTTTAGCTGCTGCCAAACTTGTGATCGGTGATCACGGCACTATGCCCCTGATCTTTGATGACAGCTTTGCTCTCTATGATGATGACCGTTTAAAAACCGCACTGAAATGGCTCTCAAAAGCCCTGGACAGCCAGTGCATTATCTTTACCTGTCATCAAAGAGAAGAAGCGATACTAAAAGAAGAAGGAATTGAGCATCAGCTAATACAAATCTAACGAGAAATGGCATAAAAAATCCCCGTATCTCTGTACAGACACGGGGATTTTTTTATGCGGTTTTGTTTGATTTTCAACTAAATTTTATAACTCTATCTTTTTGCCATCCTGATATACAGCTGCCACTCTCTTCAAGGCATCAATATCTTCTAACGGATTTCCATCCAGAACTACCAGATCTGCTGCCAGATCTTTTTCAATGGCACCCGTCTTATCTGAAACTCCACAAAGTTTTGCCGCATTCACAGTGATTCCAGCCAGTACATTTTTGTTGGATGCCCCCAGCTGAGAAATGTATTTTGCTTCCTGAGCCAGTCCCTGATGGATACCGTCTGTACCGATACCAAATTTCAGACCGCCTTCAATGGCACCTTCTAAGCACTTGCAGATGATCTCTTTTTCTTTCAGGCTTCCTTCTCTGTCCTTTGGCGAAAACTTAAACAGCAGCGTATCATTTAAAGCATAACTAGGAGTATAAACCACCCAACGGTCTGCTTTCTTTACTTTTTCTACCTGTTCTGGGGTTATATAATAAACATGCTCCAGACAGTCAATTCCTGCATCTACACAGTCATCCAGCCCCTGTCCGCCAGAACAATGACATGCCGTTGTAATTCCAACACTTTTTGCCTCCTGAACTACTGCTCTCAGCTCTTCAGGACTCATAAAATGATAAATAAATGGTGTAGCATTGATAACTTTTGTCATAAATACCTTCAGGAAATCTACACCATGGAGGATATTTTCTCTTGCCTGTCTTCTAAATTCTTCCGGACCATCAAAAGGCATTCCCACATATCCGTGACCATGGGATGCACGCATTCCGATTCCACTGACAACCAGCTTTGGTCCAACAATGCGGCCTTCCTTCTGTGCCTTTTTACAGGTAACATCAATATAAAAACGATCGCCCAGACATCTGGAAGTGGTAACACCTGATACCAGATCATCTTTCATGGTCTTAAGAGCGCGTATAGTCTGTTCGCATTCACAGTCATTCATCTTGACCAGATGGTTTTCCAGGCGTGTATCCAATGCCAGATGGTTATGGCAGTCGATCATACCTGGAATTACCGTTTTATCACCATAATCAACGATCTCTGATGGATCTTCTGATGGTATCTCGGATACTTTGTCATAAATCTCCGTTATTTTTCCGTTCTCAATCTTAATTGCTGCGTTTTCTTTTACTTCCAGTTCTTTTCCAACTATTATTTTTCCTGCTTTAATGATCATAAATCCATACCTTCTCTTTCTTACTTATCAATCATCCTGCTGCTTTACTGTTTTTACTCTTTTTTAGCTGCATTCTTTTTTGCAATACGACGGCTGATAAAACCAGTCAGTAAAGGTGTCAGGATCGCAGTGATAACTACAGCTGCTGCAGTCTGGGCAGTTGCAGATTCTACATATGGTTCCAGGCTTGGATCAGAAATAGCAACAGATGCTGGTGTTGCAACTGCATTTCCACCAACTGTACCAATCGCCATACCCATAGGATCTGGTTTTCTGCGGATCACACTGTAAATGAAATAAGTTAAAACGCCGGTAGATAATACGGTGATAAGTCCAAGGAGAATGCCTGGAACACCAGCCTTTGCAATAGTGATCAGGCTCATGTTCGCGCCAAATACAAAACCGTTTACCGGAAGGATCATATTAAGTCCTTTGGATAAAAGATCTCTGAAATCAGAATCCAGATTTCCTAAGATCATACCAATGATCAGAGGAATGATCGCTGCTACAATATCTAACGCCGGAATAGATGCAAGTCCTGTTGTTCCAAGTGCGATCATAGTAAGGAAAGGTCCATCATTTAAAGACAGAACAGCAATGGCACCCATATCTGTTTCATCGCCAAATTCCTTTGCAAGTGCTGTGTAAATCGCACCATTGGAGTTGGTAACAGCTGCAATAACTGCAAATGGAGTCAGTCCAAGGACACCGGCAGGTCCAAATGCCATATTTAACAGATATCCAATAATAACACCAATGACCAGCTTTAAAATCGTTAAAACGGCACCTTTGTAAAGAGGCTGTCCAACTTGTCTTACATTAATAGTAGCACCGCTGCAGAAAATAAATAAACCAACCAGTGTTGCCTGTCCGCTTTTAAAAAGAGCTGTTGTAAATCCACCGATCTGCAGGCACTGAGGTATAAATGTGTTCACCAGACAGCCTATCAGCAACGGGATTACCATCATACCACCTGGAAATTTTTTCATTGTTGCGCAAATCTTCATATTGTTTACCCTCCTAAAATACAAATCTATATTGCTTCACCTTTTAAACACTGTAAAACTCTTAGTCCAGTTCCAACCCCTTTTTATAGATCTGGTAAGTTTCCAGTGCAGAAAGATCTACATCATCTGTAGTTACCGGCTGTCCCTTTTTCACATCATTTAACAGAACTGCTCCATTCAGGAGATAGAACGGTGCCGCATTTCCGGTTGCTTTTCTTTCCAAAAGTTCCGGTGTCAGTCCATCAATAGAATGATGGTGTCCTTCTACCTTCAGAACAGTTCCTTTTGGCAGATCGCGCTGTGCCACACCAGCCATTACAGAAACCTGGCGGCATTCCGGATGTGTCCCGATTCCCATAAGATCACCAAGAAGAATAGATACTGGTGTTTCCAAACCCATGTAATGATATGGATAATAGACACAGCAGTATTTGCCGTTTTTGCTCATCACATGACCTTTGCCTTTTAAGATATCCCACATCTTCTCATTTTCACATTTTACAATGATAAATTCACCGCCACAGAAACTGGCTTCGTCTTTTCCTCTTAAGTTATAGAAAACATCTACAACACCTGTTTTTTCCAGAATACCTCCATCCTCTTTTGGAATGAAAATGTTTGCCAGTTCACTTGTCTTTGCGATAGGATAACTTAAAAATGGAGATGATGGAACCATGCCGGTCACATTAGATACCAGATTCATTTCGCACAGATCCGCAGAAATAACTTCACGGTATTTCTCTCTAACAGACCTTCTTTCTTCCAGCGTCTTTGTTCCTTCGTAATACCAGCAATCCTTCATTTCCGGCAACTGCTCAGGAGAAGAATTTCCATCCAGATATGTAAATTCTCCAGTCTCACGATCCCACACAAAATCATATTCACTGGATTTTCCAACTGCTACGATCTCAAGTCCTAAAAGCTTTCCCCAAGACCACAGATCCAGAAGATTTCTTGGCTGGTCTCCGTTTACCAATGCATAAACTGCATTATGTTCTGCTGCGATCTGATTTAATAAAGGTCCGCATACGCTATCTGTTTCCTTAGAAACCATGTAAACATTAATACCTCTTTCCAGTGCAGAAATGGCTGCATCTGAACTCACTTTTGTATTTCCTGTACACTCTACGAGAGCTGTAATGCCGCACTCCATAACCAGTCGATAATCGGTAACGATCAGAATCCCATCCTCAGCTGCCCCGTCAATATCTTCTTTTGTTTCGCAGATCACGAATTTCTTCTCGTCAAAACCAGTTTCTTTTAAAACATCCACACATTCCTCTGGATGGCGGGAACAGATGACCCGCAATTCCATATGTGCTACTTTGGGAATCTGAGCCAGGAGGGTATAGCCGTATCCCTTTGTAGCTCCCACAATACCTACTCTTGATATTTTTCCACTATTGTCTTTTAATAAATTAGTATAATCCACAACACATCACTCCTTGTTTTTCTTTCTGCCTTTTTATAAAGCATGATCCGTGCCAACTTTTGGCACGGATTGAAAAACCAACGGAGATACAACAAATTTTTATGATTTTGTTGTGTATATCTGTCTGCATATTTAAATTGTGTTTCTTTTCAATGTTGCTATCTTGTTTTATTTTGCATTATTTTTGCAACATTTTGCAACATATATTTTAGATCTCATACTTTTTCATCCGTCTCCACAAGGTTGAACGGTCGATTCCCAGTAATTTTGCCGCTTTCCCTTTATTACCACCACTAATTTTCAGAGCCTGCCGGAGCCGTTCCTCTTCTCCTAAAAAATTTTCGGAATTCTGCTCCTGTGTTTCTGTCAGCTCTGCCAGCCCTGTTCCTGTGGAAATTGCAAATGATGGATCCATATCCAGATCAGCAGGATAAAGTGCCTCATGTACATCATGGGCATTGATAATATCCCCTTCGTGAAGAACAAACACCCGTTCCGCAATATTGCGCAATTCCCTTATGTTTCCAAAGAACGGATACTGGCACAGTAACGGAAATACTCCCGCTTCAATCTTTACCGGCAATTGCCCATTTCTCTTGGCCATGCCCTGTAACTGATTTACAAACAGCAACTCCACATCTGCTTCACGTTCCCGAAGGGGCGGTAAAAATAAACGCAGCACATCCAGGCGATACACCAGATCCCGCCTGAACTGACCCACATCCGCCATTTTCCGGATACTTTTATTAGTAGCAGATATGATACGTACATCCACATTGATCACCTTATTATCACCGATCCTTCTTACCTGCCGTTCCTGCAAGACGCGCAAAAGTTTGGTCTGGATTGCCATAGATATCTCTCCTACCTCGTCTAAAAACAGAGTTCCGCCGTGAGCCTGCTCAAAAAGACCCATTTTTCCTCCTTTACTGGTTCCTGTAAATACGCCTTCCACATAGCCAAACAGTTCGCTTTCCAACAGATTTTCCGGAAGTGCCGCACAGTTCACAGCCACAAAAGGGCCATTTTTACGTTTGCTTGCATTATGTATACTCTGTGCAAATAATTCTTTTCCTGTTCCTGTTTCACCAATAATGATAACATTGGAATCTGATGCTGCATACCGCCCTGCCAGCTGGATCACACGGTCGATCTCTTTGCTTTTATGGATGATCTGGTCAAATGTGTATCGGGCTTTTAATCCCCGTTCACTAAGCTTTCGACGGATCTGGCTCTCTAATTCCTGTATCTGCGTTACATCCGTCAGGTTAAACACCACTCCTGACAGCTCATTGTTGGCGATCACAGGTGAACATTTTACAGAAACTGTTATTTTGCTCCCAGGAATTGAGATCAGTCTTGTTTCTACTTTTCCGTTCTTCATAACGCTGCAAAACAACGGTTCCAGCCATGATATCACCATCTTCAGAGGCTTTCCCATAATGCTCACATTTCCATTCATCTGTCGAGCCACATGGTTGCGGACCCGGATTATTCCTTCTCTATCTACATAAAGAAGACCTGCATCAGAAGAATATATAATCGTTTTATACATCTGGGAAATAACCCGCTCATGACGGATACGTTCTACCGTATAAATAGCTTCATCCATCGCCTGAGACAATGCCGCTGCACCAGTCTGGATCACCACAGAATTTAAGCCCATTTTACCAGCAAGCAAATTGGCAGAATAACCGCTTACAAGAGCATCGCAACCGTCTTCTATAGCTTTATTTAATACCTGCGGCAGATCCTGATTTCGCACCGGAGCATATACATTTGCCTCTACTCCCAGTATTTTACATACACTGGCCGCCTCCGTCAGTCTTTCCTCTGAACCACATATTGCAATCTTTTTAGGATGATATTTTTCACGGCATTCATAAACTGCCCGGATAATATCATAACCGGAAATATGTACACGAATAGTCGGTGTTGTCTCTGAATATTTTGTCAATGTCTTCTGGGCTGTATAGCCTCTGGCAATAATGGCATCATAGGTCCCTGCCGGAATATCCGGAATTTCATCTACCCGCAGTGCCTGTACATCTGCATTAACCTTTTCCCTCTCCGGATGATTTGCTACTACCTCTTTTACCTGTTCCATCAGTTCTGGATAAGGAACTACAAATAATAAATGTATCATGATCATAGCCTACCTTTCATTCGTTGCATTATATTGCAAATTGAATATTTTTGTTTATATTACAACATTGCAACTTTTTATGTCAAGGCGGCCGATTCTCATTTTTCCTGTATTTTAGCGTTTTCTCAGAATGATTCTAGCTTTTGCAGATCTGGCATCATTTTTGCTATTTATAATTTAGGGGAAGTATCTCTATTTTTATTTAACAGACTTTATTATTATTTATATTGTCATATCGTTAAGGAGGATATTTATATGGCCATCTTAGGATGTATTGCAGATGATTTTACTGGAGCCAGTGACGCGGCTTCGTTTCTCGTAAAAGGAGGCATGAGCGTACAGCTTTATAATGGAATCCCGGAAAATACAAAGGATCTAAAACCAGTCCAGGCTATTGTTATTGCTTTAAAATCAAGGACCCAGGAAACTTCACAGGCTGTTTCTGACAGCAAAAATGCTGCGCGTTTTCTTTTAGAGCAGGGTGTCACCCATCTCTATTTCAAATACTGCTCTACCTTTGATTCCACTCCACAGGGCAACATTGGACCTGTATGCGATGCACTGATGGAACAAATGAAAGCTCCCTATTCCCTTCTTTGTCCATCTCTTCCGGTAAACGGCCGGACAGTCTCAAATGGAATACTTTTTGTAAATGGCGTTCCATTAGATGAAAGTCCTATGAAAGACCATCCGTTAACTCCCATGTGGGATAGCCGGATCACAGAATTAATGCGCCCTCAAAGCCACTATACCTGCCAGATTCTGCCGCGAAATACCATATGGGAAGAACCGGAAAATAACGATCCGTTCTACCTGATCCCAGATTATGAAACTGATGAAGATGGTGAAAAAATTGCAAAAAGCTTCGGTCATCTCCCATTTTTATCTGGCGGCAGCGGTCTTTTAAAACCACTGGCAGAATATCTGCTTTCTAATTCTGGCACATCCGGCCAGATTCCAGAAACTGCAGTTCCTGGAAAGGCTCTTCTCATTGCAGGAAGCTGTTCTAAAATGACACTTTCCCAAATCGCATGGTATAAGGCTCAGAATATGCCGGCTCTGCGCATGGATCCTCTGGCACTGTTAAACGGTATTCAGACACCAAAACAGATTTGGGAATTTATAGAGGCTCATACAGATGAGCAGCATGCTGTGCTGATATATAGTTCAGATACACCGGAAATGGTCCGCAAATCCCAGGAATTTGGGCGAGAAAAAATTGCATCTATGCTGGAGCAGGTCTGTGCAGATCTGGCAAAAAAAGCCGTAGAACATGGATTTACCCGTATTATCTCAGCAGGCGGTGAAACATCGGGTGCAGTTACCAAGGGACTGCATTTTTCTTCCTACCAGATTGGAGAAAGCATTGCTCCCGGCGTACCAGTCATGGTGCCAGCTTCCAGGCCGGATATCCGGCTTGTGCTAAAAAGCGGCAATTTTGGTCAGGAAGACTTTTTTGGTCGTGCACTTTCTATGACAGGACAGAACTCTTAAATGATTCTGAAAAATACACAATATTTTCTTGAAATCTTTCTATATCTGATTTTGCAAAAAATCAGCCGCAAAAGCAGGTGAACGAAAGACTCCGAGAGGACATCATAAAAACTGGAGGATTAATATTTATGGAAATGGATAAAGAACTGGAACAGAAATTAGAAGATGCTGTATGGGCTGCGCGCAGCCTTTTTGAACGGGGAAAAACATCTGGTTCTTCCGCAAATATGAGTTTTTATCATGAGGGAAAAATCTATGTCAGCGCCAGCGGAACCTGCTTTGGCACTCTGACCAAAGAGGATTTTTCTGTCCTTCTGCCAGACGGAACTCACATATCCGGCCGTAAGCCAAGTAAGGAATGGCCGCTCCATCTGTCACTTTACGAAAAATCTGAAAATGTCAAGGCCGTGATCCACACCCACAGCCCTTATTCCATTCTCTGGAGCTTTGTTCCAGATCTGAATGAGACAGACTGTATTCCAGATCACACCCCTTACCTAAAAATGAAACTTGGAACCGTTGGGCTCATCCCTTACGAAAAACCAGGAACTCCGGAATTATTTGCCGCTTTCCGTGGAAGGCCGCTGCCAGCGATGGATATCTCTTAAAAGCCCATGGACCTGTTGTTCCAGGAAAATCTGTTATGGATGCTTTTTATTGCCTGGAAGAACTGGAAGAAAGCGCTCATATTGCATGGGAGCTGCACCGTGCCGGATACCGTTAAAAAATTGTAGAAAACAGTAAAAAAAGCGGATATGCCCCCAATAGACATATCCGCTTAATTGCACCATAAAAACTATGACTTCCAAATTATTTACTATGAAAGTCAGTTGTGGAAGTGCCAACGACACACAACATCCGGCTTTCATTTATGGTAATCTCACCATCAGGTGACATATCCATTTAGTTTGTACCGATAGACATGGTCTCTGGTAGTGTGCTTCCGCCATCGATAACGATCTGGGAACCTGTTAAGTAACTGGATTCATCGCTTCCAAGGAATGCGAACAGTTCGCCTACTTCGATTGGTTTTGCAAGACGTTTCATAGGAACACCTACAGCGATATCTGCGATTGCTGCCTCTGGATTCTCCGGATTAGACTCAACTGCCATCTTTTCAACCATTGGTGTACGTGCGTAACCTAACTGAGAGCAGTTTACACGGATATTACGGCTTGCATACTCAACAGCCAGGCACTTGGTCAGACCTACTAATGCAGCCTTTGTCATAGCGTATGCTGCTTCACCAGCATCAGCAACGATATCTCCAGTTACAGAAGAGCTACAATAACATTTGTCGCTGCCCTGCTTTAACATATAATGGGATCACTGCTTACAGGTATTCCATACACCCTTGATATTTACGTCAATGTGGAAATCACGGGTCTTGTCATCCATTTCCTCAAAAGGAGCCAGACGGCATACACCTGCGTTGCAGCATGCAACATTGATCTCACCAAATTTTTCAACACCCTTTGCAGCAGCTGCATCCATCTGCTCACGATCAGCAACGTTAGCGATCACTGTGATGATCTCTGCGTTATACTCTTTTCTCAGCTTTTCAGCAGTCTTCTCTACTTCCGGTGATAAGTCAACCATGATCAGTTTTGCGCCATATTTTGCATATGCGGTAGAGATGCCTTCTCCAAGTCCTGCTGCTGCTCCTGTGATTAATGCTACTTTTCCATCCAATTTAGCCATTTTACATTTCTCCTTTACATATAAAATTGTTATTGTTTTAACTATTATAGTTATTATATATGCCAGACGGTTTCCCGTACAGGTTCAAAATTAAGTTCCTAAAATTAAATTTCTAAAACTTCTTTAAGCCTTCTACTGTTTCAATCTCCACCGGATGTTTTCTTCCAGTTTACCAGAACCATCCACAGCCAGAGTAACACTCCTACGCCCAGGTAAATTCCAAAAGACTTCCAGGAACCGGCACTCTGTCCTAATGTACAGAAGAAAGCGATCACTACTGCAATTATAAGCGCTACTACTCTTGTGAAATTTCCGCCTTTTAATCTATAAGGAGATACCCAGTTTGGATATTTCTTGCGGATCCGCATGGCTGAGATCATGGTCAGTGCATATGCGCAGGCACATCCAAAGCTCATCAGGTTAAAAGAAGTCATTCATAAAGGTGGTGGCATTCTGTAAAAGCAGAAATACCAGAGATAAGGATGAGCGCAGAATAAGGGCAATACCGGCTGCTGATGACTATTTAATTTTGTAAATGCCTTTGGAAGGAAGTTGTTCTCTCCCATGGCATACATCAGACGAACTGTAGACAGCCAGAAACCTATCAGGTGCCAGGTGCACAGAATCGTGCAATACCAAAAGATTACTGCAAATACACTCCAACCGCCACCTAACTGCTCCATCATCGTGATCGCCAGAAAACCATTAACTGCCCTTCCTTCTACCAGAGACTGTACCGGCATACCGCCCAGTCCGAAGAAAGAACAGTGTATACACCAGACCACAGGAAACGATCGATCCAAGGATCGCCTTATTTGAATCCTTAATAGGAAAATCACCTTCCTCAACCATCTGAGGTACTGTTTCAAATCCGAAAAATGGAGTGATCAAAAGAGCCATCCCTATGATCCAGGATGGGATACCAAAATGGCTTCCCACCTGTGAATAGAAAAAGTTCTTAAAATTATCAAAACTCCATACTCCTGAGAACAGGAATGCGATGGTTGCCACAATACAGCCTCCAATTGCAAACATGAGCATGTATAACTGGATCTGCCAGCAATCTCCACATCTCTGCAGACTCAGGGCACAATAACCAATAAGAGCTACCAGAGCAACTCCTTCGATAAGAAGGAAACTGCTTTTGATATGAAGTACATGGAACATCCACTGGACGATAGCCATGACCGCAGACGGCGGAACCGCGATCCAGGCTGCCATGATCAACCATGAGGAAAAGAAACCGATATGTTTATTAATACCCACTGTATTGTAGATCAGTTCTCCTCCTGCTCTTGGAAATAATGGTGCCAGTTCGCAGTAGACCATAGCGATCGGAAGGATCAGCAGCGTCATCAGGATAAAACCTAAAAATGTGCCTGCACCACAATATTCATAGAAAATGGTGTCCCAGTATCCAATAAAAGTAAAGATAGCACCTGCCGCAATGGCATATACATAAATCAACCGGAGGCTTTTCTTTAATCCACTGGATTCGTTTTCTGTATTTTTTGTATCAGACATGTTTATGCTCCTTTTTATGCAGGCATGTTTGCCATGTCATTTCATTTAAAACTTCTGGATACCATCTGGAGTCTCGATCTCTACCGGATGTTTCTTCCAGTTTACAAGTACCATCCACAGCCAGATCACAACACCAACGCCCAGATATACACCAAAGCAGATCCAGGAATCGATTCCCTGACCTAAGGTACAGAAGAATGCGATAGCAACTGCGATACACATTGCAAAGAGACGGAAAGCATCACCGCCTTTTACAGTATTAGAGCTCTTCCAGTCCGGATGTTTTCTATGAATACATACTGGCGGAGACCATGGTCAGTGCATATAAGCACATGCACAGCCAAAGCTCATCAGGTTAAAGAATGCGCTCATGAAATCGGAAGAGTTCTGAAGTACGATAAAAGAGATAAGGATAATACCAGCAGGAAGATATTTGGAAGCATTGGCTGCTGGTTTTTGTTTACAACTGCAAATACCTTTGGTAAGAAGTTCTTATTTGCCATGGAGTACAGCATACGGACGGTAGACATCCAGAATCCTAACAGGGATGCTCCCATACCCAGAAGGCAGGAAAGGATACCTACAATAATCGGCCAGAAGGTCCAGCCCAGTAACGTTCTGCATGTAGCAATGGTCAGGAAGCCATCCTGTGCAAAGTTGGTATATACATCTCTTAATCCATCCAGTCCTGCTACGCAGAAATAGTAGAATACATAAATGCATCCGCAGGTTAAAATAGAACCACAAATTGCCTTCTTGGAACTTTTAATAGGGAAGTCGCCTTCCTCAACCATCTGAGGCACCGTCTCAAATCCGAAGTATGGTGTGATCAAAAGTGCCATACCGATCACCCATCCAGGAATACCATATACGGAGTCCAGAGTAGACTGGAAGATATTACCAAAATTGGATAAATGCCAGTGTCCGGAGAACAGTAAAATAAATCCTGTTAAAATTGTAACAGTAATATTACAGAACAGCATACCTGCCTGCGCTTTAACTAAGAACTGCACATTCTGGATACTCATGAAGAAATACAGTACCAGAAGAACTGCTGCACAGCCTACCATCTGCCATGTTCCCAGGTTTAATGCAAATGTTTTATTGACCCATGTCATGATCGCCATAACAACAGCCGGCGGAACAGAGATCCATGCTGCCATGATCAGCCAGGAAGCAAGGAAACCTACATGTTTGTTAATACCAACGGTATTGTAGATCAGCTCACCGCCGGAAGTATGAAACAGAGAAGCCAATTCACTGTATACAAGAGCAACCGGAAGGATTGCTACTGTCATCAGTGCAAATGCAAGGAATGTACCACTTCCGCAGTATCCGTAAAAGACAGAATCCCAGTAATTTACAAAAGTAAAAATTGAACCTGTAGCAACAGTATAAACAAAGATAAGTTTTAAGCTCTTGTTCAAACCGCCGCCCTTATTTTGATTGTTTTCCATTATGAAACGACTCCTTTTTCGTAAGTTTTTCCGGCAGTCATAAAACCGCCGCCGGGAGAGACCCCTATAAAGGTCTTAGAGCCCTTATCTGGGCCTCACTCCAGGTAACGTCCGAAAATCCACGCAGAACATACGCAAAAAAAAGCCCAAAACCTGTAAAAGTTTCTGCCTTCTGTGGTGCTGATATACGCCGTTGCATATCAGGTTTAATTGAATTTTCAGTGTTAAAGAGATATCGCTTTAAGTGTCTACATCCTAACACACATAAACCATCTTGCCAATAGTTTAACAATTTTTTTTTTTTACTGCTCCGGTGTCAAAAAGGAAAACCTCACACCAGTTCCACTTTCCCCTGTTTCTATAAACACTTCCCCTTTCAGACTGGATTGTACTAGGCTGCTGATAAGCCGCAGCCCTAATCCACTGCTGGATCTTGAAACTTTCTTGTTGTCAAATCCGCAGCCATCATCTTTTACTGTTACCCAGGAGTAGGTGGCCCCCTTTTCAATCTTCATCTGGATCTTTCCCTGTTTCCGGTCTTTAAAAGCATATTTTAAACTGTTCTGTACCAGTTCATTAACGATCAAAGCCACTGTAGATGCTGTTGTCTCTGTTAGTATTACATCTTCACCTTCAATTTCTGCAGAAACAGCACATTCTTCTTTCAAGCAGTTGTTTTCCATCAAAACATCTGTAATACGGGATATCAGAGCCTTTAATTCCACATTTTCACTTCCTGTATGAGACAACAGATCATAGGTGATATTCATGCTGCGCACATGACTGGTAATGGTCCTTGCAAAGGCTTTTACCTTTTCATCTTTTGTATTAACTGCTTCCAGTCCGATCAGACTGATAATGGTCTGCAGATTATTTTTAACTCTGTGGTGCACCTCATGGATCAATGCCACACGATAAGCGATCTCATCCTCCATCTGATGCACCATTGTCTTATCTCTGAAAATAATGGCAGCTCCCTGAAAAACTCCTTTTTCCCAGATACCACTAATGACCGCATCCATAATAAAATTCGGTGTACATAACTCTCTTCGTATCACACTCCGGTTTTCCATAAGATCTGCCCAGCACCAGTCTGTAATATGCAATTCCCTCAGTAGGCCCCCACAAGAGGTAATTCAAAACCCTTATCCTGATATAACACCTCTGCCTTTAGATTGGCAAATGTACATATTCCATCTGTATCATAAAGAAGGATCGCATCCTGAAGATAAGCACTGGCTTTTCCCAACTGCCGGTTAAAATGATCCGGATTTCCTTCTTTATTAATAATACGGATAGACTCTGTATTATTGCTTGCATTGGGATACTCATATGTCAGGGCTCCAATGATTTTTCCCTCATTGTTAAGCACCGGACTTACTGTGTGGCGTACCACAATCCTTCCTTCATCAATGATGCCGATCAGACCGCGGCCGGAAATACCTTCTTCCAATGCCCGGTACACGGCTGGTTCATCTTCCCTTCGTTCAATCTCCCCCATGATACTGCGTTTATACAAATCATAGTTGGGATGTCTGTACTGGGCAATAACCATAGATTCTTTTTCTTGTAAGCACATTGATATACGTATCTCCGCCTTCCAGATTTCCTACAAAAGGAAGGGAATGGGCTACCTCTAAAAGGATACAGATATCCCCGCAGCTAAGATCCGTTGCCTCTTCTACCAGCTGCACCATTTTTCTATCTGTATCATTTTGTATCATATCATTAAGAAGCTTATTTTTCTTCTGTTCCATAAATGCCCTCTTTGCTTTTTTATCAGCTCTCATATGCTTTTAAAAGCATTTTTGACAGTTCAGTCATGGAAATCCCCTTATCCATGGACAGACTTCGGATATAGGTATATGCTTCTTTTTCAGACATTTTTTTCCGTTCCATCACCAGCCCCTTTGCCCGGTCTAAATACTTTCGGTCATCTAAAGCTTCCTGTGTCTTGTGAAACTCCTTTGCCATAATCTCTCTCTGATTATAGTTATGGATAGCGATCTTTACTGATGGTATCAGTGTATCTTCATCTACCGGCTTTACTATATACCCCATTACATCCGTATTTACTGCCTGATCTATAATTTCTTTGTCACGGTAAGCCGTCAGAATAATAACAAATCCGGCCAGCTTGTCCTCATTGATCACCTTCGTTGCTTCCAGACCAGTCATCACCGGCATATTAATGTCCATAATAACAAAATCCGGCTTTTTCTGTCTGCATACTGCAATCGCATCCAGACCGTCTTCTGCTTCACCTACTACTTCATAACCATTATTTTCTAAAATTTCACGAATATACATTCGGATCAGCACTTCGTCATCTGCGATCACTACTCTATATGTGAATTCTTCATGTTTTTCACACTAAACGACACTTGATTGCCTGATGTAGCCTTCAGACATCCAGAAACGTAAGCAACTCATCCAGTGTTTTGCCACTCTTTTTATAGGCATCGATGATTTTCCTACTTTCGTATTCCTGCTTTTGTTGTTGCAACTTTAGAACCCGATCCGAAAGGATATCCACTTTTTCCTGGGCCTTTTTGAGATCGTCTTCAGCTTTTTTGAGTTCTGTTTCAATCGCAGATATCGATTTCATCCTCGCCATAGAAATCGTCCTCCTTGTTTTCAAATGACTCATTCTCTTCATCCGTATCTGGTAAAAGGGATTGATTGTTTCCTAAAAGCCTGCTGATTTCAGCTGCTGAATGGAATACGTCTGTGTCCTCCAACCCAAAGGAACTGAGGATCGTTTTCTGCTTCTTTGTCACCGCATGATCCAGCCGGTAGTAACCGTTGTTACGGCGAACCATCTCGATTTTCTCCAGTTCACGTATCGCCTTTGGTACATTCATATAGTTCGTTTTTGTCTGAAGCCGCAGCATTGTTTCTTTAAGAAGGTTGTAGATACGGTTTCGGACAATCAGGGCGACAAATTCTACGAAGATTTTGCAGAAAGCGCTTCCGCCGTATGAGTCCTCATGCTGCCTGAACCAAGGAATGTTTTATCAGACCGGAACAACTTCTCTGAAATATCGCGCCCTTTGTACTGGATCAATGCGGCAGATGCCGTCATTTTCTCGGATGTAACGATACAGAAGTACCCGCACAGCCTGAGCTGGCGTTCAATGACCTCTTCCTTTCGCTGACCGTAATCAGAATACCCTTTTATTGTACTGGATGTTGAAGTAGTCATGGTAAGTTTTGAGAACTTCGTTTCGTATCAATGTGTTTCTCAAGAAAGAGACGATACTTTTCTATCTGCTGCTCGAAAACCTCACGTTCCGCTGCCTGCTTGGAAGGATTGAAATATATATGGATATACCTTTCTCTGGTGTCATCCTCATATAGTCTGGCCTGCACCGTTTTTCCGTAGACTCTGTAGGAACGGATCGAACAGCTTCTTTGCGTCTCAAATGTGTTGCGATGCTTTTCCACCAGTGAAGCTACCAGTTCCTTCCTTCCCTTGATCATCATAATGAAGGAGAAATTGTTTTCCTCCATGTAGCGGATATTTTCCTTGCTGAAGTAGCCCCTGTCCAGGATGAAACCGATGCGTTTGTATCCGTACTCCAAGACTTTATCTACCATGTAGGTGAATTGGGATACATCCGTTATAGATCCCGGATACTCTTCATACAGCAGGGGGATCCGGTTGGATTTATCAAAAACCAGCGAAACATTGAATACAGGGAGGCCCTTGTTATCCTTGGGGTGCCCAAACTCGACGAGATCGACGTCTCCTGCCTGGCAGTTTTTGTTCGTCGAATCATAGGAAATATATATCTGCTGCTTATGGTCCCTGCCTTTATTCCAATCATTCAAGAAACCGATAATCTGGTCTTTTCTGATGGAGTTTAGCATCCTGCTAACCTTGACATCACTGTAAATCTTCATGTTTTCCGAAAAGAGCGGATGGCAGAAAGCAAAATCAGGATAATGAAGGCCAACATTCTCTTCATCAACAATCATGAATGAGACCAGATCAAGGAAAAGCCCATGGTCTTGACCGAGATGTTTTTCGAGCATTCCGGGAAGCTTGTACTCGTTCAATACTTTTTGGATCACAATATATGATCCGATTCGGAGGGCGCAGCTCCTATAGGCTTCAGGGCGCTCCTCCGGCATAGGCGAGTCAGGAAAGATGTCAGAAAACTTTTCATTGGGGTACATCATTTCCGGATGGTCCGGATCAAGTTTTCCGATGCTGACCCGCACAGGGATCGTGTATTTCTTTTCCGGGTAATACGTGCGACCGGTTTCGAACTGAATGTATGTCAGATTTCCTTTTTTCATCCGGGTGATTTTCCCCTGTGCTTTGGGAATCGGCACCGTAAAACTGTAGTACATGAGTGTCTCCTTTTAGTGTGATATTCGCACTAAAATGGTACCACATTTCCAAGAAAAAATCAAACAGAAAGCGCGTAAAATCAAGGAATTTGGCAAGTTTTTCCTTCTTCGCTTTTGCTTTAGTGCGAAGTACACGAAGAATTCACACTATACATATTGTCCCTCCGTATTATAGGATTTTTCTATCCGTTTTCTAATTTTTTTCTGGCTTTCCCTCTCCGTTTTTATCCATTTCAATAGCCTCAGTAATATTAGACGCTGTTCCAGCCTGGATAATCCTTGACAATTCCATGAGCTTATCTGTATCCAGATACTCTTTTCCAAGATATGGTCCATAAGTGTCTGTAATATGGATATTCTGCTGACGGATGCTGTTCTCTAATTCTGCCAGGTTATTATTTACTTCTTTTAATTTCTGCTCTTTTTCTTCGATCTCTGCTTTGTGGCTGCCTTCGATCTCATCAGCAATGATATTTTTTGTCACATTTTCAAAGCTGCTGATGGCATCTTTTCTTCTTTGCCGCATATATCAGACAGCGCCTGCCAGGCATCAATCTTTCCAGTAGATCATAAATATCTTCATTGCCGTCTTTTTCAATGCTGTGTGTAATAACTTTGATCTTCTTTTCATTGGAATTTAACAGGTTCCGGATCTCCCGTCCCTGTTTTAAGGCATCATGGTAACGGGACCGGCTTCTGTTTCCAATGGTCACATACAAGCCGCCGAAAATGATGATATCTGCAAAATAAACCAGCACCAGATACCATATCTTCCGGTCCGGAAGCAGGAAATAAATACCGCATGGAAGCACTACTGCCAGATCAGAAAAGTAACCAGACCGATCAGCCGTTCCTTAAGTCCTCTGGCATAATACAGAGCATAATAAAACGTAGTGCGGCAGAATACCGGTACCTTGTCCTTCTGGAATATCGTTTTCATCTGTACCTGCAAGTCGCGGTTATGTTCCCGCAGCTGGCTGGTCTCTTCTGCGATCCGTTCCTTCATTCCTTTATTTTTGGCTTTTTCCCGCTGGCTTCTGGCTTTTTTCAATCGTTCCTGGCCTTTGGCGATCTCTTTGTCATAGCTTGCATCAATCTCACTGCGTCGCTTTTTTATCGTCTGGTTCACCGAATCTGTCACTGCCTTTTTTGCAGCTGCCAGTTCTTTTTCCTGACGCTCTCCCTGTTCTTTTAACTGCTTTGCTGTCGTCTGATCATTATTCAGACGATACACTGCATCCCTGGCATCTGCCAAAAATTTCACATAATCAGTAATAGCCTGCTCCACCGCCCAGTACCTCCTTACCGCCCGAATTTCGGGGGATTTTGTCATTAGTTATAGCTTACCATAAACTGAGGCGTAAGTCTGTTTGGCAGCTTGCCCTTGCCCTGTTTTTAAAATGGTTTTTAATATAATTTTTAACCCACGATATAATCCGATTTTTCCAGTGTAAATTCCACTTCTTTTTCCATTTCTGCGCCGCCGCAAAGATGAATCTTTACTTTCGCCTTTTCCTTCTCTCCAGAGAATGTATTTGGCTTTGCTTTTACCCAGAAAGCAACATGCCCGCCCATAACCGGTACTATCTTTGGACCAACGATCTGTATATTTCCTTCTGTTTCAAGACTTCATTATACCAGTGGTATCCAATCAACATAAAAACTGCACCACGCACTGTCTTCGCAATCACCATAAAGCTCTGTTTCGTCTGCTTTCACCTCTAAATCTGTAAAATAGGAGTCTCTTAAGAACTTCTTTTCGCCACTGGCTTTAACCCTTGTAGTAGCCTGACAATGCGGCCGTCCTGCCAGATATCCTGCCAGATACCGATCTCTTCCTCAATCTCAATCGGCGGGTGGTCTAAGCCGATATAGCGGTTGTCCGGATAATAGCGCACTGGTGCTTTTCCGTACATTTCTACTTCAATGTAATCGCAGTTTGTAAGGATCATAAATGGTGCAACCAGCTTATTTCCTTTATTATCACCTCTGGAGAACTCGGTAGTTGCTTCCATAACGATCTCTTTTTCAGGGCTCATCTGGCTGCGCAGCACATAAGCGGCATATTTTGGCACACGGAACATGTCCATGACACCATGATAGCAGATCTTGTCACCTGAACCGTAATCACCGTGTGTATTATAATCAAAGGCACACCAGCCAATAATACCCATCATTTCTTTAGAAAGAGCAGACTGGTTGAAGATCCTTGCATAAGCTCTTGCATGGATGGTACGCTTATCTGCGCTGTCCCACATCTTGGTCGGGAAGGCAGTTCCTGCAAACTCTGTGATTAAAAATGGCACCGGCTCTGTCAGTCCTGTTGCCTCCTGGCGGCCTCTGAATAACTTGGTAGCGTCCGGATCACAGTCAGAATAAGTAAAGTCATTAAGGGAATAAACATCCTCTAATAAATGGCTGTTGCTGATATAGCGCACGCCGGTAGTCGGTCTGGACGGATCCAGTCTGTGTGCCAGGGCATTTGCCCTTGTATACAGTTCATCATCATCCAGAGACTCATTAATATGGATACTCCAGATAAAGATAGCCGGATGATTATACTGGGTCATGATCATGGCCTCAATATCCATCATCATAACACGTTTAAACTCATCCCCTCCAATGGTCCCCCAACCTGGGATCTCTGAGAATACTAAAAGTCCGATCTCATCACAACGGTCCAGGAAATACTCAGACTGCATATAGTGGGAGGTGCGGACGGTATTTACATTTACAAACTCCTTTAAGATCTCTGCGTCCTTTTCCTGGACACGTTTTCCTAAAGCATAGCCAACATATGGGAAAGACTGATGACGGTTCAGACCAACTACTTTAATCTTCTCTCCGTTGATAAACAGGCCTTCCGGCTTTGCTTCCACGGTACGGAAACCGGTACGTACTGTATGGGTATCCATTATAACGCCGTCTTTCTTTGATAAAACTACCTTTACAATATAAAGATATGGATCATCCGGGTTCCACTTATGTACTCCAGCCAGGGTTTCCGGCTCCAAGGTATAACCAGCATGTCCGCCTGCTACGGAACTCTCTCTCTTGTAGCTTAAAACCTCTTTTCCTTCTGCATCAGAAACAGTAACAACAACCTCTGCCTCAAAAGCATCTCCCTTATTGTCCACTACCACTTCCGGCATTAAAACTGCGTCATCCCCATTCAGCTCATAGCGTACCAGAAGACGCTCTACATAGGCCTCATTGCACTGATACAGCCACACATCACGGTAAATGCCGCCATAGGTGAGATAGTCAATGGCATAGCTGAATGGCGGGATATCTTCCCTTTCTCTGCTGTCTACCTTCAGCACGATGCGGTTTACACCCTTTACGCAGTAATCGGTGATATCCACAAAGCTCTTAGAATAACCGCCCTTATGCTCTGTAACGGTCTTTCCATTTACATAAAGCTCATAATAGGTCATAACACCGTCAAATACAAGAATGGTGCGCTGTCCCTCTTTCTGCCCGGAAAGGTCCAATTCCTTTGTATAGCCGGTGATCATCGCTGTTGCACTGTGGCTGAAATAACTTAATGGCAGCTCTTTTACTGTATGAGGCAGGTTCACGTTCACTGCCTTTTCTAAATCGTCCTTCTCCTTTAAACTGTCCTCAAATTTCTCATAAAATTTCCAGTTCAGATCCCATAAAACCGGATGTTCCATGTAAAAGCCCTCCTAAATTTATAATATGTACTCCGCCCCAAAAGCGGATCCCTGTGTCTTATTCTTTTACAGCTCCCGCTGCCACGCCTTCTACAATGTGTTTCTGGAACAGCAGATATAAGATCACACTTGGCAACGCCACTACGATGATACCAGCTGCAAGCAACGGCCATGAGTTCTGCTGTGCCCCTGCATAGCGCATGAGGAAGGTGGTCAGTGTCTTATTCTGGTTCTTTGGCATGTACAGATACGGAATGTACATGTCATTTACAATAGATACGGTCTTTATAATGACCAGAGTCGCTGTTGCCGGAGTTAAAAGCGGGAAAATGATCTGGGAGAAGATGCGGAAATATCCGCAGCCATCCATCATAGCACTTTCATCCAGTGATACCGGTATTCCGCTGATAAACTGGCGGTAAATATAAAGCTGCATCAGGTTTGCTGCAATGTAAATAATGATCGGCGCGCCTAAGGTATTATAGCACCCAGTCCGCGGATCACCTGGAAACGGGCGATCTCCACGATATTGGTGGGCACCATCATGGCCAGATAAAACAGCATGTAAATCCCTTTTTTAAACCGGAACTGGAAACGCTCTAAACAGTATGCAGTCAGAGATCCCAACAGCACATTAAAAATAATGCTGACTACCACGATCTTTACTGTATTTACAATAGAACGCACCAGATAACGCTCATGAAA
>SCPN01001249.1_pt1 | contig 30127 bp, 30 predicted proteins | sample 6106831 | NCBI WGS metagenome assembly SCPN01 (sample SAMN10720447, study PRJNA508395) | human gut metagenome | isolation source: Participant 1, 0 month
GGCTTTCTTCAGGTCATCCGGTGTCGGATAAGAAGGTGCGATACGGATGCTTGTATCCTTAGGATCTTTCTTATATGGATATGTACTTCCTGCCGGTGTCATGACAACGCCTGCTTCCTTACACAGGGCGACGACACGTTTTGCACATCCTTCAATCGTATCAAAAGCAATGAAATATCCGCCCAGAGGTTTGATCCATGTACCAATCTCCAGTCCACCCAGTTCACTCTCAAGCGTCTCAATGACAGCTTCGAACTTAGGGCGAAGAATTGCTGCATGCTTGTCCATATGTGCATATACACCCTGCGCATCCTTGAAGAATCTTACATGGCGAAGCTGATTGAGCTTATCGTGTCCGATTGTCTGAATTGTCATGGACTTCTTGATTTCTGCTGCATTTGCAGGTGATGTGATCAGCGCAGCCACACCAGAACCAGGGAAAGTTACCTTGGAAGTAGAACATAATTCATAATAAATATCAGGGTTGCCTGCCTTCTCGCATTCTGTTACGATATTTAAGATCTCTGCCTTATGATCAGGATATAAGTGATGAATTGCATATGCATTATCCCAGAAAATTCTAAAGTCAGGAGCTGCCGGTTTCAGGTTGGCAAATCTGCATACTACTTCATCAGAATATACAACACCACTTGGATTGGTATACTTAGGCACATTCCAGATTCCCTTTACAGCAGGATCATTGTTCACATACTCCTCTACCAGATCCATATCAGGGCCATCCTCATTAAGAGGAATATTAATCATCTCTATGTGCCAAAGCTTTCTGTAATCGCAAAATGTCTGTCATAACCGGGTACGGGACATAAGAATTTAACTTTATCCTGCTTACACCATGGTGTATTGCCGCCGATTCCATGGAGCATGGCTCTGGCTACCAGGTCATACATTACATTTAAGCTGGAATTACCATATACAATAATATGGTCTGTCGGTGCATCCATCAATTCAGAAAATAACTGCTTTGCTTCAGGTATACCGTCCAGTTCACCGTAATTTCTTACATCTATGCCCTTGGATGACTTGAAATCTGATGCAGAATTCAATACGTCAAGCATAGGTGCTGACAGATCAAGCTGGTCTGCTCCCGGCTTACCACGGGACATATCCAGTGAAATACCGGATGCCTTAATGGTATCGTATTTTGCCTGTAGTTCTTTCTGCAATGTTTCCAGCTCTGCCTTGCTTAAATTCTTGTACGCCTTCATAATTTCTCCTCACTTTGCGCCATTTTATCTTCAAATGTTTTTGTCTTTGAGTGACGCACATTTTGTCCTTATTACAAAACTTTCTTATGCCATTATAATAACATCAGTCCCAAATGTCAATTATTTATCATAATTATACAGCGATTGTTTATTTATGGAAATATCTCGATGCAGTTTCTACCAGAATCAGCAATGTGACGGGTCAGAAGGACTCCGCCTTTCCATAATATAATACGCCTGCGTATACAGCGATCAGCATAGCCACAGACGATACCTGCGCGCCACTGCCCATAAGTCTTGGCCAGTAACTTCTCTGATGCACACACAGATCAGATAGAGTGATTACTGCCTACGATCACTGCTCCCAATATATGCCCTTCTATTAATTGCATGACTGCTATCGGTACAAGCACAATTCCCGTTCCAATAAAAGGCAGCACATCCATGACACCAGCCAGTATTCCATAGAACCAGCCCTCATGTACGCCCGCTACAGACAGACCTGTCACGGCAGTTATACTGATACACAGCAATATAATGCCCTGTGTCCGTACAAAAGTCTTCATCATGCTGCCTAACTTCTTACCGATTCTTAAAATAATAGCCAGAATCCTGTCCAAAGCAGGAGAAGCCGCTGCTGCATTCAGAAGTCCCTGCTGCCATCTGTCAATTTCTCTTGCAAATAATACAACGCATATAAAACTGACCAGCAGAAAAGTACATAATTTGCCAATGCCAATTACATACTGAATTGTCTTTGTAACCAGCGAACCACTCTGTACACCCATTGCCTTTGTAATATCATAGAATCGATTTTCCAGCCAGATATACAGTATGCCGTTCTTTAATCCCATATAGTTCTCAATCTGTACACAGCAGCTCTGTACGAAATCTCCACACGCCTGCTCTACTCTGCCAAGATTGCCTATCAGAGTCTGCGCCTTGCTCATCATGAAAGTTCCAAGACCAACAAACACAAGGGCAATAACAAGCAGCAGAATGAACACAATACCCCCTGCCATGATTCCTCTGCCCTTCTTATCTGCCCTCCCCTTTCTGATAAAAGAGGCATGTAATGGAACAACCGTAATCAATGCCACCGCAAAAGGCAGAAAATACGGCAGTACATATTTCATAATCCATAGAATTATAATAGAAATCATTCCAAACAATATAATCTGTCCATAATCCTTACGCATAAAAAAACCACACTTCCCTATATTCATAGAGTTAGTATGGTTTCTTTGCTGATTTCTATTCGATTATAAGATTCCAAAGTGCTGCAGGATGATCTTTACACCCAGAAGAATCAGGATAATACCTCCTGCCAGTTCTGCTTTTGCCTTGTATTTGGTTCCAAATACATTACCGACCTTTACACCTGCCGCTGACAGACTGAATGTAATCACTCCGATGAAAAGTACCGCAGGAACGATCATGCTTCCGATCTCCATACAGGCAAAGGACACACCAACTGCAAAGGCATCAATACTTGTTGCAACTGCCAATACGAACATTTCCTTCACGCCAAGGGAAGCATCTGCCTCTTCTTCCTCTTCCTTGGATAAAGCTTCCTTGATCATATTTGCTCCGATCAAAGCCAGAAGCACAAATGCGATCCAGTCTGATACCGCATTTACAAATCTTGCAAAAGTCGTACCGAGTAAATATCCAAGTGTCGGCATCAATGCCAAGTCCGCCAAACCATTGCGCCCCACAATAACGGCGCACTTGTAAAGCTGCTTCATTTTCCGGAAGTCCCTTGCAGATAGACACCGCAAAAGCATCCATTGACAGTCCTACTGCCAAAAGAAATAACGTTAATAAATCCATATTCTCTTTTCCTCCATACTTGCGGCCACAGGTGCCACCCCGCGACCTTTATCACACAGCCAAACTCTGAGGTATATCATAATTGGAACAAGAAAGGGTACAGCCCTTACTAAGCTGTACCCTTGTATGATCTGTATGTTGACTTATCGCGCCCCTGTGCCTTACTGAACGCCAACTACTCCCTCACGAGTTATAACCCATATTATAAGGAAGGAAGCATATACTGTCAAGCTCTAATTCAATCCTGCTCTCTTCAACTGCTTACGGATAATCGGACCTGCTATCATTGCAATGATGATCTTAACAAGATCTCCTGGGATAAAAGGTATTACACCTGCTGCAAGTGCAGCTGCAAATCCCATATGAGCGGTATATGCCAGCCATGCTGTTCCAAATACATAGCATACTGCTGTTCCAAGTACCATACCGATAAAATGCATATAAAGCTTCTTCTCCCACTTCTCAATAAAGAAGCCACAGATCAGCGCCATAAAGATAAAGCCGATCAGATATCCACCTGTAGGTCCAAAGAGCTTACCTGCACCGCCTGTAAATGCTGCAAATACAGGAAGTCCTATCAGTCCCAGTAATAAATAGATACAGTAGCTTATCATTCCTCTCTTCATACCCAGTACGTATATTGCAAAATAAACTGCCAGATTGGTCAAAGATATAGGAACCGGGCTTACCGGAATTGCCAGAGATAAAGGTCCTAAAATACATGTAACTGCTGCCATAACGCCGATCAGTGCCATTGTTTTTGTCTTATTGGCAGAAGAACCGGCTGTTTTTACTTCTGTGTTTGTGCTCATAATCATGAAAACCTCCCATTGTAAATTTACCACACGACTAATAGTTTACAATGAGAGGTTTTAATTGTCAACCGTATTATTTTATAAGGTTAACATTTCCTAATGTCCATATTTGTTTTTTACAAAAGCTGTACTTCATAAGGCTTCAGATATTCTTCCCGTTCACCTTCAAGAAGCCTGTAGGTATGTTCAGATGATATACCTTCTCTTCATTTGTATGGTTGATTACGAACAGCCATACCTGACCATCACTTTCCTGGTCATCAGTTCTACACCATCCTGTGCCGTACCCAGCCTCTCCACATCACTTTCCTGTGTAAAGTACTCTACCAGTTCATCCATCAGTTCTGCACCAGGCTGTGTGCCTACATACCATGCCTTGCCCTGTCCATACGCATTCTCAGTCACTGCCGGAGTCTGCTTATAGAAGCTTGTGGTATATTCTGCGATCATCTTCGCATCTGTAAGGGTAATAATATCAGCCCATTTGGATACAGGATATTCCCTCTTACCAAAGAGCACCTGGCATTCCTTTGAGAAAAGACAGTCATACTCTGGAATCTCAATACCACACAGATCACCTAATCTGCCCGGTAATTCTCTGTCAGTCATACAGATATTGTTCGCATCCTTGACTCCTGCGCGCATATCCAGAACCAGATGTCCACCGGCTTCTACATAGTCTATATAATGCTGCTCCAGCTCCGGCGTCATAAGATACTGTAATGGTGCAATAACCAGCTTGTACTGTGACAGATCATCGCTGTCCTGTACAAAATCCACTGGAATCTTCTTATCATAAAATGCCTTGTAATATTTCTTCAAATGCTCTACATAGCGCAGATCCGGATGATTGGGCTGAATCTGGAAAGCATAATTTTGTCTGAAGGAATGTACAATGGCTACCTCTGGTTTCGGCATAGCACCTTCAAATTCGTCCATATGTGGCGCAAATGTATGAATCAGCTTCTTGGCTTCTTCATAGGTTCTGCCCGGTCTTCCACTGTGTCCCAGAATACCATGCCAATACTGCTCTGTACCCATCGCGCAGGCTCTCCAGCGGAAGAATACAACTGCATCTGCACCATGCGCTACAGACTGCATTGCCCATACTGACATCTGACCAGGATCCAGTGCTCTCGCCATGGTTCCCCAGCCGGCGATTCCTGCCTGCTGTTCCATAATCCAGAATGGTTTCTTCTTATAGCTTCTGACTACATCATGGCTGGCTGCAATATCGCTGTCCGGCTGATGAGGCTGCTCCTGCCAGTAACCCGCAGGATAGATATCGTTGGATACAAAATCCAGCAGCTCACCCAGATCGTAATAATTTACCTTATCATCAAAGCACATATAATTATGTGTGATAAAATGATTCGGACAATTCTCCCTGATAATATCTGCCTGCCATTTGGCAAAATCAACGATCAGATCAGAACAGAAGCATTTCCAGTCCAGCATGGCAGATGGATTCTCGCCTACTGCGGTAATCAATGGTGTACTGATCTGTGAAAAAGTATTATAGCCCTGACTCCAGAATGCAGTACCCCACGCATCATTCAAAGTCTCAATGTCACCATATTTCTTCTCCAGCCACTGTTGAAAGCGTGCTTTACAGGAATCACACATACACAGATCCCCATGAGAATTACCCAGTTCATTATCAATCTGCCAGCCAATTACACCCGGATTATTGGCAAATCTTTGTGACATATGTGTCACAAATCGTTTGATATGGGCACGATATGTCGGATTGGACTGACAGTCATGATGTCTGCCGCCAAAGTGTCTGACACGCCCCTGTGTATCAATTGGCTGTATCTCCGGATTCTTCTCAATGATCCACGCCGGAGGTGCTGCTGTTGGTGTACCAAGAATTGTCTTGATTCCATGCTTGTCCAGAAGTGCTATCGCTTCCTCAAGCCATTCAAAATGGAACTCGCCTTCTCTCGGTTCCATCTTAAACCATGAGAACTCTGCCATTCTCACAACCTGAACACCCATCTCCTGCATTAATTCAGTATCTGTCTCCCCATCTTTCTCTTGGCCAGTGCTCCGGATAATAATCCACCCCAAAATGAATTCCCATAATCATACCTGCCTTTTTATTATTATAATCTTTTTACAAGATTCTCTACTAATTTTGCTGAATGTGCTGCTGCTGCGCGTTCAAATTCAGGATAATCCATATGTGCGCTTCCATCTGCCTTGTCAGAGATAGCACGAATTACCACATAAGGAATTTCGTTCAGGAAAGCTGCGTGTGCAATGGCTGCGCCTTCCATCTCTGTGCAGAAACCATCGAAAAGGTCAATGAGCTTATTCTTGATCTCTTCCCCTGAAATAAACTGATCTCCACTGAGAACTCTGCCCTCATATACGTTGATATCAGGATTTACTTCCCTGCATACTTCAATTGCTGCCTCTACCAGCTGTCTGTCAGCCTTGAAGAAGGACTCCTTCATCTGAGGGATAATACCCTGCTTATAACCAAGTGCTGTAACATCCATATCATGCTCACACGCATCTGTAGATACTACAATGTCGCCAATATTGATCTCTGCACGAAGAGAACCTGCTACACCTGTATTGATGACTGCATCTACCTGAAACAGGTCTGCAAGTATCTGTACACAGATTCCCGCATTGACTTTACCGATACCACACTGCACAATGACAACGTCCTTGCCTCTTAATGTACCTTCATAGAACTTCATGGAAGCCTTCTCTACGATATTCTTCACATCCATTTGTTCCTTGAGAGCTTCTACCTCCAGCTCCATTGCGCCAATAATTCCTATTTTCTTCATTCTTATGTTCTTACCTTTCTCCTTGATTACACTCTATTCTTATTCAGGATATACCAGTCTGTCCGGTTTGATATCATACAGTACGTTATCCAGATAACGCTTCGCCAGATAATTAGCCATACCCAGATTCATATCCAGATAGTTACCACAGTCCTTAGGTGCTGCTCCCGGTACTTCTCCCTTGAAATCTCGATAAATTCATACATCTCAACCATTAATGGAATGATATCCTTTGACTCCATAATCCCCTGCCAGTAACAGATAAATAGAAATGTACGGCTATCTTACGAAAGTAAATCGTCCGAACCATATTCTGCATGATTTCTTAAAAGTCGCAGCCAGATGCTCAATTGTATGCATCTGCTGTGTTCATGACCGGCTCTTCATTCAGAAGTCATTCTCAGGTCAAACGTAGATCGTATTCTCCCTACCTTGTCTTTTCTTGATACATAGACACCCGGTTGTAACTTAATGTGATCAATTGTAAAGCTTTATCTTTTCCATCTTCATGCCCATCCTTCCTAATCTTACTTTATGCAGTCCGTAATGCTGTCATTTTGTTTATGATAAATTACCTTTGAAATAAATTTCCACGATTGCTGTAATACTCCAGGAGAATACAACAAGGTACAGTGATGGTATTGTCCATTTAAAGTAGGCAAAATATCGTATATACCCAGATAATTCTGAATACGCAGGACCAATGACGATGATTGTTGGAACCACACTCTTGCCCTTTAAGGCCTCTGGAGGCTGCAATCGCCATCCATAAAAGCTGATACGCAATAACTGGAAGCTGATTCCCATTGGTCTCTTCATACCTGCATCCACTACTGCCTGTTCCGTTGTAAGATTGACAGAGAACTTGCGTACCGAATATTTCAAGCGTCACTCCGATCACCAGACCAATGCCAAAGGAGTAAGCCAGACTCACAAAATAACTGTTGCGTACTTTCTTTCCTTATTACCTGCGCCATAATTCTGTCCTATGAAACTGCTGCATGCTGTATAGAAAGCAGCCATCACATCATATACCAGTCCATCTGCATTGGCTGCCGCAGAATTACCGGCTACCATCGTTGCATCGAAGCTGTTCACACCAAACTGGATGAACAGGTTGGCAACCTGAAATATAGCATACTGAATCGCTGACGGCACACCGATACTGAGAATCATACCCGCCTTCTGGCTATTCGGCTTAAACATCGACAATTTCAATCCATATATCTCTTTTGTCATAAAAAGTGCACGCAGAATCAATATGGCTGAAGTATACTGCGAAATGATACTTGCCAGTGCCACACCTGCTACATCCAGCTTGCATACGATAACGAAGAAAAGATTCAATATAATATTGATTACTCCTGCTGTTGCCAGATAATAAAGAGGTTTCTTCGTATTACCCACAGCGCTGAATACTGCATTACCAAAGTTATAGATTGCAAGTGCAGGCATACCCAAAAAATAAATTCTCAGATACAATGCCGCACCCTCTATCAGTTCATCCTTCGTGTGGTTTCCAGAGATCCCATTTGCAAAGAGTAAACCCAGTACCATAATGGAATTCCTGTCAAAGACAGATAATAACTGCTGTATGTGTTGTTTCCTGTATGTCTTTTTCCTTTGGCTCATAGAATCTGGCTACCAATTGTACATTCACGCCACCTGCCATTCCTATCAGAAGACCTGTAAATAAAGTAACAAGCGTTGTTGTAGAGACCTACAGCTCCCAACGCAATAGAGCCTGCAAATCGTCCAACAACAGCTACGTCTGCCATGTTGAACAATACCTGTAGTACATTTGATATCATCAAAGGAAAACTGAAAACAAGTATCTGTTTCCAGAGATTTCCTTTTGTTAAATCCTGTTCCATGATAATCCCCGTATCTTTTGATAATATATACTATTCAGAATAGTTAGTTATACTACCACATTTCTCTCTTCGCCGGCCAGGAAGCTCTTAATGTTCAGATATACTTCCTTCGCGCAGCGTGTTCTGGCTTCATTGCTGCCCCATGCCATATGTGGTGTAATGAACAGCTTCGTGCTGTCCTTGATCTGTGCCAATGGGTTATCTGCTGCAATCGGCTCTTTGTTTAATACGTCCAGACCTGCTGCTGCAATCTCTCCTGTGGTCAGTGCATCATACAATGCCTGCTCATCCACAACGGGTCCTCTTGCAACATTGATAAGGATTGCTGTCGTCTTCATCTTGGCAAAAGCCTCTGCATTCATGATATTCTGCGTTCTGTCAGTAAGTGGGCAGTGCAGGGAAATGATATCTGACTGTGCAAGCAGTGTATCAAAGTCTACACGTTCGTACTCTGTTGTATTGTTATTGCCGGAAGCAGAGTAGAAGATTACACGGCATCCGAATACACTGGCGATCTGTGCTACCTTCCTGCCAATATTACCAAGTCCGATAATACCCCAGGTCTTACCTTCCAATTCTGTGAAGTATGGTTCGAAGCAGGTGAACATAGGCGCCTTCCCATACTCCCCACTCTTAACATACTGGTCAAATACCGGCAGCTTCTCCAGCAAATACAGTGCCAGTGCAAAGGTATGCTGTGCTACGATAGGTGTGGAGTAGCCTACGGCATTGGTCACTCTGATGCCTTTTGCTTTGCAGTATTCAATATCTACATTATTATATCCTGTTGCTGTCTCACAGATCAGCTTCAGGTTCTTTGCATCCTTAATGGTAGATTCATTTAATGGTGCTTTGTTGGCAATGATAATGTCTGCATCCGCAACTCTGTCTGCGATTTCTTCCGGTCTGGTTGTATCATAATATGTGACTTCACCAAATTCCTCATAAAAGGATATATCTACATCAAAACCAAGACTCATTTTCTCTAAAACAACTATTTTCATAATATTTAAAACCCCTTTCCAGACAAATAATAATTACGATATCAGTTTAACGATTCTACATCTAAAAATCAACATAAATCGTACCGATTCAGCACGCAAAAACAGGGTTATCACAAAATAGCTGCAATAACCCTGATACGCACTATATATGGAGCTGATATATTATAATCTCTTTAACAGTTCTTCTCTTGCTGCTTCATAACCCGGCTTACCAAGAAGTGCGAACATGTTCTTCTTGTAGCTCTCAACGCCTGGCTGGTTGAAAGGATTTACTCCTAATAAGTATCCGCTCAGACCACATGCAAACTCGAAGAAGTAGAACAGTTCACCTAAGAAGAATTCACTTACTTCAGGCATCTTGACCATCAGGTTAGGAACCTGTCCGTCTGTATGAGCCAGGATTGTTCCGTTCATGGCACTCTTGTTTACGAAATCTACGCTCTTGCCTGCAAGATAGTTAAGTCCGTCAAGATCAACCGGCTCTTCGTTTAAGATAACTTCCTCACGGGACTTCTCAATGTTAAGAACTGTCTCGAACATGATTCTGGAGCCATCCTGAATGAACTGACCCATAGAATGCAGATCTGTTGTCAGGTCAACACTTGCAGGGAACAGACCCTTCTGATCCTTACCCTCTGACTCACCAAAGAGCTGCTTCCACCACTCAGATACATAGTGGGCGCTAGGCTCATAGTTGCACAGGATTTCTACTGCTTTGCCTTTTCTTAATAAGATGTTACGGATTGCTGCGTACTGCATTGCATCGTTCTCTTCAAAAGGAAGCTCTAATGCACGCTTACGTCCGCTTGCTGCACCTTCCATCAATTTATCAATATCTGCTCCGCTGACTGCGATAGGAAGAAGACCTACTGCTGTCAATACAGAGAAACGTCCTCCGACATCATCAGGTACTACGAATGTCTCATAGCCTTCTTCTGTAGCAAGATTTTTAAGAGATCCCTTAGCCTTATCTGTTGTAGCATAGATTCTCTTAGCAGACTCTTCCTTGCCATACTTCTTCTCCATGATCTCCTTGAATACACGGAAAGCGATAGCCGGCTCTGTAGTTGTACCAGACTTGCTTATCATATTAATGGAGAAATCTCTGTCTCCGATTACATCGATCAGGTGCTTAATGTAAGTAGAGCTGATGGAATTACCTACAAAATAGATCTCCGGAGTCTTGCGGATGCTCTTATCTACCATATTATAGAAGCTGTGTCTTAAAAATTCGATCGCAGCTCTTGCGCCAAGGTAGGAACCGCCGATACCGATTACCAATAATACATCAGAATCTTCCTGAATCTTCTTTGCAGCCTTCTTAATTCTGTCGAACTCTTCCTTATCATAATCTACAGGGAGGTCGATCCAGCCTAAGAAATCATTACCTGCGCCACTCTTACTAAGCAGAGTCTCCTTTGCATCCAGGGTGAGCTTCTTCATGTATTCCACTTCATGCTCACTGATAAACTGTGAGGCTTTTGTGTAATCAAATGTAACCTTGCTCATTTGTCTTTCTCCTTTTCCAATCAACACTTTAATTAACTGTTAATTACCTTTTTTAATCTTCGTTATTATTTTAGCAAAGTTCCCTACAGATATCAAGATAAGATTACGCATATTACTCGTAAAATTTCGTGCACTTTCGTAACTATACCATGAGTGATTTCAGAAGCTCTTCCAATTCCAGGGCTTCATCCGGTGAGAAGATAGGCTCCGGCTTCGTATGAGGCTGCTCCTTTTGCTCATCCTCTTGTCTGTCCTCCATATCACTCTGTCTGCGGCTGCTTCGTACCTGTTCCAGTTCCCGCAGAAGCTTCTCTTTCTGCGCCATACCATGCTCCAGACGTTCTGCCACATGATTCTCCAGATAATCCGTAAGATTCGTCTTCAACATCTGTTTTCTGCCGGCAATATCCACAATCGAGCATACACTAAGATAGAGATAGATGCCAAACAGACTTAATATATAAAAAGGCAGCAGATCCACAAAGCGATTACCTTCTATAATACCCTTGCATACACCAAAGCCGGCTACAAATACCCCCGCCAGCATGAGCTGTCCTGACAGATGTTTCATCAGGCTCATACTCATCCCTGCAAACCTGAGCCTGTTCATGAACTTGTCCACGAACACACTTATATTAGAGACACCGCCGTTTAACTTGTAACACTGTATAAATCTCTCTTTGCACTGTCCCAGCAGTTTATTATCTCCTCCTGATAACGTATCTGTAGACTGTATCATCCGCTGGTACAATACACCAATCACCACCTGGTACAGGATACCAAGTGCCATAAAGATAACTGCCATCGCCATAATAAAAGACTGATTGATTCCTGCTATTTCCACACTAACACTCTCTCTGCAATTTACTACGAGTATAGGCTTTTAAAGGCAGATTCTCAATAGGATAACCCATGAATCGTTCGACAAATTATGTTGTTTCCGCATAATTATACGTTATTGGTTCTGATTTCTTTTCATACGACAAAATATATGACGAATTTGTGTGATTCTCTTTTTCTCAAAATTAGATTTCTGCTATAATCCTTGTTAGTATTTGGGATTACTGTGCTGAGATTTTCATGAATTGCTATGCACAGTTACGTATTATATAGTTAGGAGGCATTATTTTATGCAGTACAAAACAAGCGGTACCTGTTCTACCATGATCGATCTTGAGGTAGACGGCGATATTATTAAATCTGTAGCTTTTACAGGCGGTTGCAATGGTAATCTGAAAGGAATCTGCAGTCTGGTCCGTGGAATGAAGGTAGATGACGCAATCGAGAAATTACAGGGTATTAAATGCGGATTTAAAAATACCTCATGTCCAGATCAGCTAGCAAAGGCTTTAATTCAAATCAAAAATTCTTAATTGGAGGCTTCCATGAAACGAATTGTGTTCACCGGTGGTGGCACTGCCGGACATGTCACACCAAATATTGCCCTTTTTCCAAGATTAAAGGAATTAGGTTATGACATACAGTATATTGGTTCTTATGATGGTATTGAGAAGAAGCTGATAGCCGACTACGGCATTCCTTATTATGGGATTGCCACAGGTAAGCTGCGCCGCTACTTTGATCCCAAGAACTTCAGTGATCCTTTCCGTGTATTAAAAGTTGCAGAAGCTCACAAAATATTAAAGGAACTGAAGCCGGATGTGGTATTCAGTAAGGGCGGATTTGTCAGCGTTCCTGTTGTAAGGGCTGCTGCCACTCTTAAAATTCCCTGCATCATACATGAGTCAGATATGACACCGGGACTTGCCAATAAGCTGTGCATTCCGTGGCAGCTAAAGTCTGTTGTAATTTTCCGGAGACCATGAAGGATCTGCCTGCTGATAAAGCAGTCCTTACCGGTTCCAATCCAGTACCGAATTGGCAAAAGGCAATAAATTCAGGGCTTTGGAGATGTGTCACTTCTCAGATGGAAAGCCTGTCATCATGGTCATTGGCGGCAGTCTTGGTGCATCTGGAGTCAATAAGCTGGTAAGAGAAGCCCTTCCTCAGCTTCTGGAAGACTTTCAGGTAGTTCATATCTGTGGTAAAGATAAGGTAGACAATCTCTTGCTTAACACAAAGGGATATGTGCAATTCGAATATGTCAAGGAAGATCTGAAGGATCTCTTTGCCATGGCAGATGTGGTGATCTCCCGTGCCGGAGCAAATGCGATCTGTGAATTACTGGCTCTTAGGAAGCCCAGTCTGTTAATTCCTCTTCCCGCAGCCAGCAGCCGTGGCGACCAGATCTTAAATGCCAGAAGCTTTGAAGAACAGGGCTTCTCCATGGTGGCAAACGAGGATGATCTGACCGCCTTTTCTCTGGTTGAGAAAGTACATGAGCTGTACTTTAACAGACATTCCTATATTGATGCCATGCAGAACTGCGGACAACGCAATTCTATCGACACAATTGTTGAATTAATTGAAAATGCGGCAAATAAATAAAAAGACAGCAGAGGTCTCAATTATGATATTGACAAACCTCTGCTGTTTTCTATTATTCTGTAATCTGTTTTCTGATTTCTTCCAGTTCATCCTGGGTTACTTCTGTCGGTTTCCACAGGATATGCTGATTGTCTCCTTCATATCTTGGAATCAGATGCATATGGAAATGAAATACCGTCTGTCCTGCTACTTCATTATTGTTCTGAACCAGATTAAATCCGTCACAGCCTAACTTCTCTGTCATCTGTGCTGCCATTTTCTTGGCAAGCTTCATAACATCGGCTGCTGTCGCATCCGGTAATTCATATAGATTCTTATAATGGGACTTGGGCAGGATCAACGCATGTCCCTTTGTCGCCGGTCCAAGATCCAGAATTACACGAAACTGCTCATCCTCGTATAAGGTCTTGGAGGGAATCTCTCCATTTGCAATTTTGCAGAAAATACAATTCTCGTCTGTCATACTAATTACCATGCCTTTCCGTAACCTGCAAGCTTTGGGGCGCAGGCACAAAGTTGCGTGTGAAAAATTCTTTTTTCACACTACCATTCTTTTATTGATTGCTGAAATCATATATGATATCAAGGGTACGAAGTACTCTGAAATCTCCTCTCATCTTCATGGAGCCTGCCATGAATGCCCTTTGGAAGGTCATTCTTCCCTGTATGATCTCATTCATGACATCAGAAGCTATCTGCAGCTCCACATCAGCCTGTTCACAGGTTCCATAATAGCATTCCATCTGTGCATTATCTACCTTAATGACCAATGGCTTGGAGGTCTCCGGGATATTGAACCGGTATACTGCCCTGAAGCCTGCCTGTGGACAGAAATGCGACTTGATTTCTTCCAGAAAAGGCGTATTGCCCTGAGTTCCTTTCTCTTCCATCAAATCCTTGAACATACTGGCAAGCTCCTGGATGTCTTCCTTCTGCTTCTGCACATAGACGTCATTGGAAGCCAGCTCTGAAAGCTGCTCTGCTTCCTGCGGTGTCAGATTAAGGCTCTGCGTAAAGGAAACCTTCTGCTTTACAGCCTGGTTGGAGCAAGGTAATACTGCTACATGTTGATTAATGGTCCGATACAGGTCCTCTGCCTTCTTCTCAATCAGACGGGTGTATTCCATGTTCTGCTCCAGTAAAGCCACATCCGCAATATATCCACTGATACCAGTGCATGGAAGTCCTCCCAGTATCTCCCACGCTACCGTAAGATTCATCATTGCCTCACGTTCCCCATACGTGGTTGACATAACAATGGGACACATATAGATGCGGGATATCTTCTCCTTATCACCGTAGAGCCAGCAGGAATCCAGGAACTGCTGCATCCATCCACCTATGCCATACCATTCTACTGTGGTTGCCAGAATAATGCCGTCTGCATCCTTGAGTGTCTGTGGCAAGGTCACGATATTGTTCTTATATTCATAAAGGTCATATCGCTCCATCGTCACGTTAAGTTCTGACAACACCTCCTGTATTTTATTCAAAACATGCAGTGTAGGATCTCCAATCAATCCTCTGCCGCCATAGTAAATATTAATCTTCACTCAGTTTCACCCTTGCACCTTTCCCATAGTTATCTGATTCTTTTGTACCTTCTGCGTGTAATACAATAAAAGACAGCCATGACTGCAAATCCTGTTATAAAACCGCCTAAATGAGCCATATTGTTGGTTGTCTCGGACTGTGTCCCGGAATAGAAAAGATACACGATTGCAAATATCATTCTGCGAAATGAAATCTGTCCATAGGTTCCATTATTTTTACAGATCAGCAATAACAACGCACCAATCAGTCCAAATACAGCACCACTGGCTCCTATGGTAGAACAGAACTGCCCTGTAGCCAGTTCATGCCCCATGGACAGCAGATTGCCCCCGATGCCTGCCAGCATATAAATGGCAAAGAATCTGCCATGGCCAATCGATCTCTCCAGCATATCTCCCAGTGCTGCCAGAAATATCATATTGCCCCAGATATGCTGTGGATTCGCATGCAGGAACAGACTCGTCAATATCCGATAATAGTCATGTCTATCTATTATGTCTACTACGCTCAAACTACCCATATTATACAACACATTTCCCTGAATTGTACAGAAGATATATACTGCAATATTGGTAATTACAAGTAGAATCGTCACATAGTCCTTACTTTTAAACTGCTGCATCGCAAATTCCTCTCTCTATTTCAAATGTTGATAGGATTGTAGCATAGATAATAAAAAAAGTTAAGCAAAGGCGTTCATCCTTTACTTAACTTTTATTTTTCTATGCCAGCCAGTTGCATATCTGCAAATCTCTTCTGGATCAGATCACACAGATACTCTGCTGTACCTTTTACGCCAAGTAATGCACTGTTGACCATGATATCCATATGATCCATATCATTAGGCTTATATTTCGCATATCTTAAATGGAAAGCATCTCTGGCTTTGTCTACTTCATGAATCATCTTCTTAGCCTGCTTGGTATCCATGCCCAGTTCATTGACACAGTTCACCAGACGGTCTTCATACGGTGCGTAAATGAAGATATTCAGGTTATTGGGGTTATCACCCAGAATATAATCAGCGCATCTACCTACAATAATACAGCTTTCCTTATCAGCAATCTCTCTGATAAGCTTTGCTTCTGTGTCAAAGATCTTATCCTGTGCTGCTGTTGTTCCGGTACCAAGAGGGAACTTCATAATGGAATATTTGGTGGCTTTTTCCTCAAGGGCACTTACTTCCTTGATGGTAATATTATGCTCCTTGGCAACCATGGTCACAATGTCTCTGTCATAATACTCTACCTTGAGAATCTCTGACATTTCATGGGCAATCGGACGGCCCAGACTACCAAACTGTCTTGAAATAACTACTGAAAACTTTTTCATATGCTTTCTCTCCTATCCTTTATGTCTAAAAATTCTATTTTCCGTAACTTACAGGACATGGTATAATAAAAATATTATACATATCCGCTTATGAGAAAAGAGGAATTTACATGACAATTGAAACCTATTATAACTTTGTAAAAATCATTGAATGCGGTAACATTCTGGCTGCCTCTCAGGAGTTGATGATTGCTCAGCCTGCACTTTCTACGCAGCTGAAAAATCTGGAAAATAACCTGGGTATCAGGCTGGTAGAACGTGGTGCGAAGAAAATATCCCTTACTCCTGCCGGGGAGATTTTCTATAAAAAGGCACAGGCAATCTGCGCCCTGGATACTTCCATGCATGAGGAACTACAGAACTATATGCATGGTATTGAAGGTACGCTTAAATTATCCATGACACCGAGCAATCCGCCTTCCCTGCTGCATTTTCTATTTGATTCTTTCGTAGAAGCCCATCCCAATGTAAACTTCGAGTTTCATGAAGCCCTTTCTCCTCAGATTGCCGACTACGTCAGAACCGGTATTTCAGAGATTGGCATCACCCGTTCTGTTATCAAAAATGCAGATGACTTTCATTCTATTCCATTTCGCACGGAAGAAATCAAAGTGATTGTATCCGAGAATCATCCCCTTGCCAAATACGATTCTCTTACACTGGAACAGATTAAAAACGAACCGATTGCTACTACAGATGTCATTGCGCCAAGAGTTACGCAGGCATTTGAAACCATTAACTGTGAACCTGCCTTTTATGTACGGACTGCATTTAAAAGGACTGCTATTTTCTGGATCTCTACCTATCAGAATTGCATTTCACTGCTGCCCTGCACCGAAGATGAACTGGCTCTTGAGCCGCCTCATTGCAAAATACTCAGTATCTCAGACTATGACTTTACAGTGAAGCGCTCCATTATTATCCTAAAGAATCATAAGCTCAGTCCTATTGCCAGGGAATTTCTTGCAACAATTGGTGCTGATTGCAGCTTTCCTGATGTACTGTAATTACTTACCGCAGTACTTATAAGTTAATTCTCCTAATTTCTCAATACCATACTCAATATCCTCAACAGATGGCTTGGAGAAATTCAGACGAATGTAGCTGCAATCCTCAGGGCTGCCACAGAAGAAGTCATTTCCAGGAACAACGGCGATTCTAAGGTTCTTCGCTGCATCCAGGCAAAAGTCAGTGGCTTTGACCGTATCAGGAAGCTTCGCCCAGATGAACATACCGCCCTGTGGCATTGTATATTCTACAGATGGATGGAAGCATTCCTTCATCTTATCATACATTGCCCGCGCTTTATCTTCATAGATCACACTGATCTTGGCGATGTGTTCATTGATATCTACATTTTTAAGGAACTCTGTCACAATGTACTGGCTCCAGTTAATATTACCACTTGAAGATACACCCTTGAATACTACAAACTTAGGAATCAGTTCCTTATTGGCACATAAGAAACCGCATCTCATACCAGGTGCTACAATCTTGGAAAAAGTACCCATGTAGAGGACGATTCCTTCTTGGTCAAAGCTCTTGATAGGAGGAATATATTCGTTGCCGGAGAATCTTAAATAGCCATATGGGTTATCCTCCAGAATGGGAATCTGATATTTCACAGCCAGCTTGTAGACGGCTTTTCTCTTCTCAAGGCTCATGGTAATGGAAGAAGGATTGCCGAAGTTAGGAATTGTATAGAAGAAGCTTGCCCCACCTTTCATGGCCTCTTCCAGAGCTTCAATATTGACACCATCTGCATCCACTGCAACAGGTACAAGCTCCGCTCCGCAATACTTAAAAGAATTGGTAGCATTCAAATAAGTAGGATTCTCTACAATCACTCTGTCTCCAGGCTTGATAAAAGCACTGCCTACCGCAAAAATTGCTTCTGAAGAGCCATATGTAATAATGAAATCATCATCCTCTTTTGCCACTTCTCCATCCTTATTCAGGAATTTGCGAATCTCAGGGAAAAGCTTAGGATAACCCTTATGTCCACCGTATTGAATCACATCACAGCCATATTCATCTATGACTTTGGCTGTATATTCTTTTACCAGCTCTACCGGCATAGCCTCATCCGCCGGCTGACCACTTGAAAACAAAACGACTCTTTCATCCGGCTGTTTATTCTCCAACGCCAGATCCGATATACGTCTGATAATAGATAACTTAGCCTGACATAAATTTTCATTAATTCTGTAGTTCATAATGCTCCTCCTCTTTCCTGTCTTTTACTGCTATTTATAGTTTCAATTCCTGATAATTGAATTTACCGTCGTTTTTTTCTTCTAATGCTTTAATCGCATGGAAGGTATATTCACAGTATGGAACCGGGATTCCAAGCTCCCTGCCCATACGGACCATCGTTCCTGCAAACATATCAATCTCCGTATGTCTGCCTGCCATCAGATCCTGTAAGGTAGATAAATGTGCATTTTTTCTGGGACTGTGTGCGAATCCATATGGACTGATTGTAATGCCTTTTGCCTTGGCTACGGTATCGACCTCATCCCATAATCTGTGAGAGATATATTCCACATGTTCGCTGTCGTCATATGCGCCAACACCAACTCCAAGTACAGCCTGTGGTAAATTTCTTGATATATTAATTGCATATTTATACCACATTTCCGTGATAATATCTGGTTTAAAAGTACATTTACAGGTCGTCTTTGCAAAGAAATCAACAACTGCCTGCGTTCTGGGTGTCAGTTCGGCGTGTCCCTTCTCACCAAACCAGAGTCCCATGGTGACTGCATCATCAAAGTAAATAGAATTGTCTTTTCTCTCCGCAGATATTCTCATCAGAGAATACAGCATATGTCCCATGCCAACAGCTGCTCCTACAATCTCTTCCGAATCAATTCCATTCAAAAGACTAAGTACAATGGTGTCTTCTTTTACAACAGCCTGTGCATCCTTTAATATAGAAGAAAGAGCACCATATTTGGTCGCAACCAGAAGCAAATCCACCTTACCCGCTTCCTGAGGTTCCTTTACCGGGTAATCATATCTTTCTCCATTGATAATGATTCCATTGCGAATCAGTCGTTCTTTTCTCTCGCCTTTTGCAATTAGACAGATATCCTCTCTGGGCAGTTCTCTCATGCCCCACAGGAAATATGCACCAATTGCTCCAGCCCCGATGACTCCTACTTTTGTGATTTCCATAGCTCTCTCCTCCTATTTGATTTCTGCCAGAAGTATGACGCTCCATACCGGTATTGCAATGATTGAAAATAATGTAGAAAGTACAACGCATTTGGCTGCACTGATTTCATCTGCCTCGTATTTAGCCGCAAGAAGCGAGGTCGTAGAGCCTGCCGGCATACTGGTCAGCAATACCGAGACACCTGTGATTAATGGATCTACCTGTAATAAATGACAACCCATATAGATAACCAATGGCATCAGGACTAGCCGGATCAGATTGTAATATAACTGCTTGAGCGTAATCAGACTCTTAAAATCCACCCCTACCAATATCGTCCCTATATACATCATGGTCATTGCAGTTGTACAGTTGCTCAGTGACAATACCGCTTTATAAATAGGAGATGGTATCGTGATATGGAATATCATAATGATAAATCCAAGGTAAGTAGCAATCATGCTGGGGTGTGTCAGTATCTTCTTGTATGCCTTTTTCTTATCTGTTTCTTTGGTAAAATAAGATACACCCGCCGTCCACATCACGACTCTCTGAGGAAGCAGGAAAACGGATGCAAATAATAATCCTGTATCTCCAAATACACCTTCTGACATCGGATTACCAAGGAATCCGGAGTTGGAACATACCGTTGCATACTGATAGACTTCCTTCTCCCCCGGATTCATCCGATTATACATGAATCTACAGATGAACAATGCCATAATCTGTACAAAGATTGCAATTGCAAGAAGAATTGCGAAGTCATTCCAATGATCCGTTCCCAGCTCTGTTGTAAAAGCCTTGATAATGTTACATGGAAGAATTGCGTATAGCAATATATCTGTAATGCTTTTCTTGCCTGCATCTGTAATAAAACCGAACTTGCGGAGGAGAAAACCTGTCATAATGAGCAGAAACATCATACCCATCAAATTTAGTAATGTCGTAATCAAATAACCACCTCTTATTTCACAAGTTCATATCTGCACCGTCCTGTCGTACGATATTCGTTGAAGTTCTCCAATGTTGTGTCTGACTGGTTTCTGTCTGCCTCATCAGTATAGAATGCCGTGTGCATGGTAAAAATAAAATTCTCATGCTTTAACAATTCATCCAATATGGGAAGATCATTCTGTCCCTGCGGTTTTCTAAGAGTCTCCTCTCCTTCGATTACATCCAAGGCAACGCCTCCCAGCTTACCACTGTTAAGTCCATCCAGAATCGCCTGAGTGTCGAACAAGCCACCTCTTGCTACATTGATAAGCAGGACTCCCGGCTTCATCTTCTCTATTGTCCGGGCATTCACCATATGATGATTTTCCTTATTATAAGCACAGTGATAAATAATCACATCACATTTGGCATAGAGTTCATCAATAGATACATACTCTGCCATCTGCTTCACTTCATCTCTTTCATCCGGGCTGCAGGCATATATTTTCTTTGGTCCAAATCCGGTAAGAATCTTAATGGTTGTTGTCCCGATTCTGCCGGCGCCCACAATGCCAATCACCTGATTGCGGACTTCCGACCCCATCAGTCCATCCAAAGACATATTATATTGGGATATATTCTCAAACTGCGTCCTCAATTTTCTCAGAGAAGCCAGCAGAAGCATCACTGCATGTTCTGCTACTGCATTGGGAGAATAGAAAGGAACATTCGCTGCCTTCAATCCATATTTTTTCATGGCTGCAAGATCAAAATGATCATAGCCGGCAGAACAGGTCACTACATATTTCACTCCCACTTCACTGACCTTCTTCCAGAAGATATCTCCATCATTCTTGAAAGGAGAGAAAAGAAAACCTTCACAGCCTCTTAATTTCTCTACATTTTCCAGCGTAGGTGGACAATCCAAATCCACAAACTCAATATCGCCATTATATTTCTTTACACTCTCAGCAAATCTTGCAGCGCCGCCTCTGAGTGAATTAAACATACCTACTTTCATCCCTGACACCTTCCTTATAATTACTTATGCATATTTCAGTCTTTTGCTGGCTGCATTGACCAGTATTACAAGCAGATAACATACAATGAAGTATCCTGCTGCTTCCATAGCGTATACGGTAAAGATTCCACTAAGACTTGTGGAGTTGACCATGACCGTATTGCAGGTAAACAAGTATTCAAAAATATTAATAGATGCCAGAAGGGAAGTACTCTTAATAATAGAAACAATCTGTGACATCATGGATGGGATAACTGCCCTGAATGCCTGTGGAAGAACAATAAACCGTAATATCTTAAAGAAGCTGTACCCCTGGGAATAACCGGCTTCGAACTGTCCTTTGGAGATATTGTTCAGACCGCCTCTGACAATCTCACAGACATACGGAGCAGATACAACGCTCAGACTTACTACCCCCAGGTTGAAGCCGCCGCCCTTTACGAAAAAACGAAACATCAATATCCACAACAACTGCGGTGTGCAGCGGAAGATTTCCACATAAATCGTTGCTATTATGTTCAAAAAACCTGTCTTTCCTTTACAATATGTCTTGGCAAGCGCCAGAATCGTACCTAACAGGATAGCAATGACACTTGCACATACGGCAATCTCCAGTGTAAGCTTCATACCACCTAACATATAGGTTAAATTGTCTGCTGTAAGTACACTTCTCATATTATGCCACCTCCATCACTGTTTTCTTCCTTCTTTTCTTCTCTCCGGGATTTCTGGCTGCATTTCTTTCAAATACTTTTACAAGCATTGCCAATGGGAAACATACTGCAAAATACATGGCAGCTGCAATGAGGTATCCCTGGAAATATCCTGTATATCCAACACTCTTATCTGCGTAATACATCAGATCAAGACCAACTACCATAGCAAGGGTAGATGTGTTCTTCCAAAGCCAATGTCTGCTTGTAAGAGGAGGAAGAATCATTTTCAATGTCTGCGGAAGGATAATGTAGAGCATTGCCTGATTCTCCGTGTAGCCCTGTGAAAAGGCTGCCTCTTTCTGGCCTGTGGGTACTGCCTGTATACCGGAACGGATAACCTCTGCAATATAAGCACCGTGATACAAACCTACACCGAAGATGCCGATGACAAACTTGGAGAGTCTGTAGGTCTTAGACATATGTAATATCTGCTTAATGATCACCGGAACTCCTACGTAAAAGAAGAAGAACTGGATAGTAACAGGTGTATTCTGAAAAAACTGTACATATATCTGATAAATAGCCTTAAGAACCTTATTCTCCTTGGTAGAGATCAACCCCAGCAAAATACCGATTGCCATGGCTATGAGCCAGCCTACCACTGTTACCTTTAATGTCATTCCAAATCCTGCCAGATAATCCGGGAAGTCCTGAAATGATCTTTCCCATCTCCAGGGATCTAATAAACTCTCCAGCATATCGCCACCACCTTTATCTCATCTGTTTCGCTGCATCTATCATTCCTGATTACTGCATTGCTGCTACTTCTTCATCAGTCAGGATGCCCCATTTAGCCTTTAATTCATCAAGTCTGCCTGATTCCTTCAGTTCTGTTAATGTATCATCCATGAACTTGGTCAGTTCATCATTGCCGAGCTTTAATGCAATACCGATATCCTGTACTCCAAATGCATCTTCCGTCAGCATCATGGAATCATCCATATAAGCTATCAGACCTGTACGGTCTACAGAGTAAGCATCAATCTGACCAGTCTTTAAGGCTGCAACACCATCTGAAATGTACTGGAAATCCTGTACTTCATAATTTACATCAATACCTTTGTCCTTTGCATACTGCTCAATCAGTTCTGCTGTTGTAGTACCCTGTCCAACGCCGATTACAAAACCATCCATATCTGCCAGTGTCTTAGCTCCTGAATCCTTGCTTACCATGAATGTGACCGGTTCAAGACGGTACTGCTGTGTGAAATTCCATGATTTCTTTCTCTCATCTGTTACTGTGAATGAAGCTATGACACAGTCAAGCTCTCCATTATCAAGCAGGCCACCTCTTGTTTTGGCTGTAACAGAAGTGAACTCACAAAGCTTATTGGCTACAGCTTCATCATAGGTGCAGTCAAAAATCTTAGCTGCCATCTCATATGCCACATCAATATCATACCCTTCATATTCCCCTGTAGCCGTATTGATCATGCCAATGTTTACAGTATCTGACTTGGCGCCAACCTTTAATTTACCGGCTGCCTTGATATCTTCTACTGTTCTCTGTCCTGAAGATGATGTACCTGCACTCGCACTTTCTGAGCTGCTGCCACATCCTGTAAGAGCCCCTAATGTAACTACTGCTGCCATCACTGCTGCTAAAAATCTTTTCTTCATAACTTTGTCCTCCTCATTTCGTGTTTCTTCCTATATATAATGTTTCATTGTAACTAATGTAATATCTTACTAAAGAATATCTTGGTACGTTCATTCTTGGGATTACCGAATACTTCCTCCGGTGTTCCTTCCTCTACAATCTTGGCACTGTCCAGGAAAATGACTCTGTCTGCAACCTGTCTTGCAAATCCCATCTCATGTGTAACACAGATCATTGTGATGTCTTCCTTGGAAAGCTGTACCATAACATCCAGTACTTCGTTTACCATCTCAGGGTCCAGTGCACTGGTCGGCTCATCAAAAAGGATAATCTCCGGATGTGTTACCAATGCCCTTGCAATGGCTACACGTTGCTGCTGTCCACCGGAGAGATTCTGCGGATAAGCATCTGCTTTATTGGCAAGCCCTACACGATCCAGATACTCCATTGCCGTCTTCTCTGCTTCTTTCTTCGGCACTTTATGAAGCTTGATCGGTGCCATCGTCAGATTCTGTAATACAGTCTTATGTGGGTATAGATTGAATTGCTGGAATACCATTGCCATGTGATCTCTGGACATCTGAATCCAGTTCTTCTGAGTTACCAGTTCTCCTCCAATATAGATTTCTCCACTGGTAGGTTTCTCCAGATGATTGATGCACCGGATCAAGGTACTCTTACCACTTCCGCTGGGTCCTAAGATAACCAGCTTCTCACCTCTTTTGATTGTGAGGTTGATGTCATCCAACACCTGTAAGTCTCCGTATCTTTTTCGTAAATGCTCAATTCTGATCATTTCATTTCCGTTTTCCATACCCTATCACTCCAATCTGTTTATCTGACCTAAGTAAAACAAAAGGAGCCAACGAATCTCTTCGTTAGCTCCCTTGCTATCTATTTGATAGGCACTATTCTAGACAAGTGTGGGGCAGAAATCAAATACCAATATTTTGAAGAAAGTATAATAATTTTATTATACCTTTGGGTTTTTTCTTCATAAATACATAAAAATATGAATGCATGGAATACTTCAAAGTAACTTGAAGTGTATTTGAAGTGAGTTTGAAGTTGACTTTGAAGTGAGTTTGAAGTAACATTGAAGTAACTTATCTACCGGGAGGAAATAACATATGTTTTTGGAAGAAATCATAGATAATGTTCAATTGGAAAATGATAAATTCGAATGCAAAGGTATTCTAAATCGTGAAGATGTTATAGGATGGTTAAAAACAATTGCCGGATTTGCCAACGCATCCGGAGGTGATTTTTATATTGGAGTTGAGGATAAAACAAATAAATTAATCGGATTTGATCGCAAAACTGCAGATAATGAACGAAACTATTTTAATAACCAGGTCAATGAACATCTGACCCCAAGACCACAGATGAAAATTTCTTTTATTCGATATGAAATCAAAAATGATGAAAGATTTATTATTCGGGTTACAATACCAGAATCTGTTGTGAAACCAATTATACTAAAATATAAAAATATTCCATCTATATTTATGCGTCGTGACGGCTTTACCAACGGCGCTACGTATGAGGAAATCATAGAAATGAGCATACAGAGCAAAAATATTCAGTATGATATACTGACATCAGATACCATATATGATCCTGCTCAATTCACAACTCTACGAAGCTTCTATAAGAATCACAATGACGGTCATGAATTAAAGGAAAAATTTCTAAATTCCATAGGCTTTTATAACGAAGAACGCTTTCTGTCAAATGGAGCTGTCCTATTCGCAGATAATTATAGTGGTGAAAAAACTGCCGTTCAGTGCTCCGTCTTCTCTGGCTTTAATAAAGGCAGTGAAAGGATTATCACAATCAATCGCTTTCATGGAAATATCATTGCTACCATTCAATATATGATAGATTTTGTAAATCAGCGAATGAACCATTCTATGATAAAACTGGATCATGTACGCCAGAATATTGATTCCTACCCTCAGCGTGCCTTATTTGAAGGTATCATCAATGCAGTAGCTCACAGAGATTATTACTTAGACGGAACACAAATTCAGATTGATATGTTCAAAGACAGGCTTGAAATATCCTCACCTGGTGGATTTTATCGAGGTGAAAAGCTGGGTAAAACATACAACCTGTCAGGTATCATTTCTAAAAGAAGAAATGAATTAATTGCTAATATCCTTGTAGCATGTAATGTAATGGAAGCTGCCGGTACCGGATTTGATAAAATTATCGAGGAATATAAAGATGCCAATGAGGCACATAAACCCTATATATATTCTTCTTCCGACCATTTTACCTTAGTACTCCCTGATCTGACATATGACAGCGGTTTAGAAGATGCGAATACTCCTGTATTAACATTTGTTCCAGTCCCTAATGGTACAGAGCTGGATGAAAAAGTATTGTCCTTCTGCTATCTGAAAGCCCATAAAGTATCAGAAATTGCAGAGTATCTGGGTATCAGCGATTCAACATATCTGCGCAAGCAGATCCTGGGTAATCTGGAATCCCATGGATATCTTGAAAAAGACAAGTTGTCGCGCGCCATGTACTACAAAACCAACCCAGATATGGTTGAGTTAAAATAAAAATATGTCTATTCCAGCAAAGGGAACTTGAATGTTTCTTTATTAGTTCCCTTTGTATTTTACTTATATAACACATTCCTTCATTACTCTCAGCACATTTCCACTGGCGAACTTATCCAGCTGTCTCTGTGTCAGTCCTTTCTTATGAAGGGCATCAAATAAACGTTCCATTTGTGTCGGATGGCTAATCTCCAGATGACCGCTTACACCGTCAAAATCTGTTCCCAGTGCAATGCAGTCCTCACCACCAACTTTGAGCATATACAACACATGGCTTGCCAGATATCCTACTGTACTATCGGGCTGCGCTCCTCTTGGAACTACAAAATCAGGACAGAAATTCAGCCCTGCTACGCCGCCTTTTTCAGATAATATCCGAATCATCTCATCTGTGAGATTTCTTGGATGGGCAGTCAATTCCCTACAGTTGGAATGAGACGCTATGAATGGTTTCGTACTGTATCTTGCCACATCCATAAAACCTCCATCTGACAAATGCGATACATCTACCATAATTCCCAGCCGATTCATCTCTCCAATTGCTTCTATGCCAAAATCTGTCAGTCCTTTGGACATGATTTCGGGTTCCTTTGAGTTGGGATATCCGAAACAGTTCGCATAATTCCATGTCAGCGCAATTGCCCTCACTCCCTGTTCATACAAAAACAAAAGTCTATCCATCCTGCCTTGTACCATTCTTCCGTCTTCTACAGTCAACACCGCTGAAGATAAGCCTTTACTCCAATTATTCATAATATCTGCAGCATTTCCCGCCATTGCAATCACATCCCTGTGCATGGCAGCCTCTTTTCGCAGATTCTCAGCCAATATTGCAAAGAACTCTTCATCTGAAGGCATAGCAGGTCTTAGTGTTCCATCTGCATATGGAACATCTCTTGGCGGGAAGAACACGGCAAAGAACTGACACATTTGTTTTGCTTCCTGCATCAGCTTTATACTTTGCATACCTTCCCCATCATAAAGGCTGGAAGCCCCCTGTGTAAAAGTTCTCTGAAGCGTATCGCAATGCATATCAATATAGGAATTCATAGAAATCCCCCTTCCTGTTACTTAATACAAATATATTCTATCATATTTTTTTTTCTTTTTCATTACATGCAAAAAGTGCCTGCAGAACATCATTCTACAGACACCTTCATCTTTTATGCTATGTAATTATGGATTACTCGCTCTTTACTGCGTTCTTATATACTCTGTTCAATGCAACAGGGTGATACTCTACGCCTGTTACCTTGGAGGATAACATTTCTGCGTTGCACTGTGTATACAGCGGGAAGATTACGGCATTATCCATAACAAGCTTCTCTGCATCATAGAGTCTTGCCCAACGCCCCTCTGCATCTGTACACAAATCACCTGTCGTACATTCATCAATCATTGCATCAAATTCTGCATTGCTCCAGAAGCCATAGTTATTGGAGTTGCCTGTTACCCACATACCCAGATAGGTCATAGGGTCTGCGTAGTCAGGTCCCCAACGTGTCAGACCGATTTCAAAAGTACCTTCCTGCATATCCTGCAGTCTCTGCTTCTTTGGCTCGATAACCAGATTTACAGTAAATCCAGGCAAAGTTGTCTCCCACTGCTCCTTGATTACCTGCGCTACCTTCTGAGGTGCGTCATCTGCATCCACGGCCATATCAAGGCTAAGCTCTGTGATTCCAAGCTCTTCTAAGCCTTTTGCCCAGTAATCAGCTGCTTTGGCAGCATCATAAGAGCATACATCTGCAAATTGGGTCTGGTCTGCCGCAAAATCAGAACCATCAGGACCTGTCGCAAACTGAGGCGGCACAGCCGTATAAGTAGGTTTCGAACCATCCTTCAATACATCATTGGTGATTGCTTCACGATTAATCGCCATAGTAAGTGCAAGACGAATATTTAAGTTAGCCAGCTCTGGTACATTTCCAATATTAGGCGCAATATACCATAAATATCCAGCACCAATAGAGAGGAATTCAGGGTCATCCTTTACCTGGTCTACCTGTTCACCATTGATAAGTGTGGTATCCAATGCACCTGTCTGATAGCTCATCAGAGCCTGTTGTGAATCCTGAATTACCTGATAATGAAGTCCTGACAAAGCAATCTTATCTGCATCATAGTAATAAGGATTCTTGCTCAAATGTATTGTGGTTGCTGCCGGTTCATAAGAATCCAGCACAAACGCACCATTTGCCAGTGTTGTCTCCGGGCTGCTGGCGAATGTATCCGCACAGGTATTGTAGAACTCTTCATTTACAGGATAAAAAGTCGGGAAATACATCAGAGAAAGGAAGTAGCTCACCGGAACATTCAGCTCTACCTGTAAAGTGGTGTCATCCAGTGCTGTAACTCCAAGTTCACTCTTATCTTTTTCACCGGCAATGATCTCTGCCGCATTCTTTACCTGACCAATATCACTCATCATGTAAGAATACTCACATGCATTCTTAGGGTCTACCGCTCTCTGCCATCCAAATACAAAATCTGCCGCAGTGACTTCCACACCGTTGCTCCATTTCGCATCATCACGCAGATGGAATGTATATGTCAGACCATCTTCTGAAAGCTCATAGCTTTCAGCAATGGCAGGTATCGGTGCACCTTCTGCGTCCATCTGCATCAGACCATCTGTAAAATCTGCAATTACTTCAAAGGATGTACCATCCTGTCCAATCTGTGGATCAAGAGATTCCACCGGAGTTTCAATCATAATATTCAAGTCATTTGCTGCCGTTTCTGAAGAAGTATCAGAAGCGCCAGTCTCTGTCGTTGCAGCAGCTTCCGTTGTCGTTGTGGTAGAAGCTGTGCTGCCCGTTGATCCGCAACCTGTCAGGCTGGCTGCTATCATAGAGGCAATGATAGTAACTGTCATCAATTTTCTTTTCATAAGCATCCTCCTCATAATAATATAACGCAACAAAGTATTACCATAGTAACGCTTCGTTGCGTTAAAGCAAAGATTCTAGCTGTTTATAAAAAAGCAAGCATAAACTGTGTTCTTTTTATTAGATAGCTGCTTTTACTTCTGTAACTGCTTCTGTCATTGCATATGGATCAAGAACTCTGTTCAACTCCTTTTCAGAGAGTAACTTCTCTGCAAGAACCAGCTCTCTGACTGTTCTGTTCTCTTTTAATGCTCTCTTGGCAATCTCGGCAGATTTTTTATATCCGATGTAAGGACACAGTGCAGTAGCAATACCGGCACTGCTTTCCATTAATGTCTTACAACGATCGCGATTGGCAGTGATTCCAACGATACAATTATCAATCAGAGTCTTTACTGCGCCTTCCAGTGTCTGAATTGATTCAAAAAGGTTATAAAACAGTACGGGTTCAAAGGCATTCAGCTCCATCTGTCCGGCTTCCGCAGCCATCGTAATGGTCGTATCATGTCCGACAACCAGGAAAGCAACCTGCGTTACAACCTCAGGAATGACAGGATTTACTTTACCTGGCATAATGGAAGAACCATTCTGTTTTGCAGGGAGATTGATTTCTCCTAATCCTGTCCTCGGACCGGATGAGAGCAGACGCAGATCATTGCACATCTTTGATAAGTTCACAGCACAGGTCTTCACAGCCCCCGATACAGCCACAAAACCATCCAGATTCTCTGTGGCATCAAACAGATCTGCTGCCTGTGAAAGAGGATAGCCGGTAATTCTTGCAAGACAGGGAACTACATTGTAGAAATATGCATCTGATACATTAATTGC
>SCPN01000665.1_pt1 | contig 30071 bp, 69 predicted proteins | sample 6106831 | NCBI WGS metagenome assembly SCPN01 (sample SAMN10720447, study PRJNA508395) | human gut metagenome | isolation source: Participant 1, 0 month
GGTTTCGGTATTCCAGTTGTTCTCGGCAGTCTCGGCTTCCGGTCGGCGTATCCTCGATCAGAGCGTCCTGCGCCCAATGAACGCGCGGAGGCATTCTCAGGCGTCCCACGATAAACCAGCGCCAGATGCAGCTCGCTTCCTGTTCCAGCCCGGCTGACAGCACCTTGGCCTGCTCGGTGGTCACCAGCAGGGTGACGGTGGAGGGCAGCTCTCCCCGCCTCGCCGGTGCGTTGGCGTCATAGCCGGAGGAAGCGGTAACGGAAATGACCTCAACATACTGCAGCTCGGGCGGGATCACGGTTTCGCCCATGCCCTGATAGTCGGCCACGAGGACGGAAACGATGTCGCGCTGCCTCCAGCTTGCCGGAAAGGCCGGTGGCAGCCTTGATGGTGACTGAGATAGCCTGTTTGGTGCCGTCCAGATTGTACAGATAGGCATTTTCGGCGGCGGGTTCGTTGGAGAGCTTGCTGGCCAGAATGTAATCGCCCACCTTCAGGTCGGCGGTGGCATACTTGCCGATGACCTCGTCTTTTTCTGTCATGATGCCGGACGGCAGGTTATAGGCGCCCACCTCCACGGTCTGTACCATCTCGGCGGTGATCTCGTCACCCTCCTTGATGTCGGCGGTGACGCGGACGATCTCAGCCTTCGCTGGCGCTGCGGCTGAACAGAGGCGTCACCCCGAAGCAGATGACGAGCGCCAGGAGGATGCACAGCACACCGATCACGGTGCGGTTACGGAAAATCTTCATATAAGCCTCCTTATAAGAAATATGCGGGGATAAATCCTGCGGCAATGAACGGGACCAGTGGGCAGGTGAACCGGGTGGGTGGGGAGAGCTTCAGGACAAGACTTTTCCCAGCACAAACAGGGCGCAGCAAAAGCGAACAGCGTAAGCCCCGCAAAGTGCGGGAAAGACCCAGCACAAACCCCGCTGACGCCGCAAGCACCGTATCCCGGCCCCGTTTTTCCCAAAGCCCGCCCCCAGATAGAAGGGCAGCCCTCCCGCAAGCGCCCCAAAAGGAGGCGGGCTGATGGTGATCAGCCCCGCCAGCACGAGCGCCACACAGACCCGGTCATCCACCAGGCGGTGTCGGACATCATAGATCGAAGCGCCCATCAGGCAGCCGCAGAAGACCAGCGCCTGCGCCCAGTGCATCAGCCGGCGTAGTCGAACATCTCCTGAATACGCTCCGTTACAGTAGGCATGACAGTATCATTCAGGACCGCGTACAGGCCGGCCAGCACCAGGGCGCCCAGAACGACGGCAATCAGCACTTTGACAGCGGTATCGATATAGCCCTCGCCGGCGTTGCCGCAGACGGCGCGGCGGTGGAAGGCGGCGATGGAGGTCTGGCAGTTGATGGCGGCGGACTTGGCGGACTTGGCGATATTCTTGAACAGCTCTTCATAGGACATTCCTCCTGTAAGTAAAATGATTTTGGTAGTTTGTTGGCTGGAAAGAGATCATGAGATGCGTTTGGGGAGGCCCCCGGCCTCGGCTGGGCAAAGGAAAATCCGGGCGGCTTATATCCTCCCGGACTACATAGTCATTTCGTGGCATTCGTTCTGCTCCTGACGCTGGTCGAACTGGATGGGACGGAATCCCACGCGGTCACAGTAGAAGAACTCGCTGCCGGAATCATCGTACAGCTCCACCACATCGGACAGAGCCATCCGGTAGCCCTGATATCCGGGAGGCGGGCTGTCCCGGCAGATGGCGTAGATCTGCTCCAAATCGTTGGTACCCAGATCGCCGTCAAAGACCTGCGTATAATTGTCTGCGTCCGGTTCTCCGAACCGCTTTATCAGATCCTCATATCCGATAAAGCGCATGGTGACATCCACGCCTTTCCGGAGCTGCCAGATGCGGCAGCCTTTGCGGCTGCCCCAGCTCCTCGCCGGGCACCTCTCCGGCTGCAAGGCGGTCAAATACGCCCTCCTTCCATCGGGGTGTGATTCATCCTGGCCAGGTAGCGGACAGCTCATCCGTCTGGAACATCTCATCCACAACAGCGGCATCGTCCTTCACATAGCCCACCGTGTTGCCGTAGAAAATCAGGCGGTTGCGATTATCAATTGTGAAGCGGACCAAAATCACATCACCTCCCTTCAGGGCGAGCGGCTCACATCTGCTGGCTCATGGCCTGGTCGGGAGCGTCGCCTTTCTGCTCCTGCTGCTCCTGGAGCTTCTGCTCGTAGGCGTCGTTGACGGCGTCCACCAGGCGTTCCGGGCCTCGGCGGTGATGGCATGGAAGGTGTCATTGTATTGGTCTCCACCGTTTTCTTGTAGGAGTCCTGGGGCATGGAGATGAAACGGCCCTTATCGGACTCGATGACCCGGATGCCGTGGACGGCAAAGGCGCCGCCGATAGTGGCGCTGGCAAAGGCTTTGGTCTTAAAATCTCCGTCCATCAGGCGGTCGATCCGTGCCTCTACCTGGGGCGTCGTGGCTTCCTGCTGCTTCTTCTTAGTTGTCGCCATGGTAATCAAGCTCCTTTCACTCACATGGTTGGGGTGGTCATATCGGGAGATTTGGCGGGATCTTCCTGCCGGATCTGCTTCAGGCTCTCTCTGGCCCAGTCGGGCAGATGCTCCTCCGGAGAATACCGATGAAGTCGCTGCGGTTCCACCGGGTCTGCTCCCCGTCACCTAGGCAGGTGGCGTATACCGCTCTGCCCGCGGCGTTGGGGCGCAGCCAAAGCCGCCGGTCGCCAGCCAGAGCTGATTCTCCGGCCCAATAGGACTCCTTCAGCGTGAACGGACTCATGACCAGCACCTTGCCTCCAGCTCCTGCCCGGTCATATCGTCGCAGTGGGGCGCGTAAACATCCCAAGCGCATCCTGGGCCTCCCGAAACTCATTTACGAAAATGTCCAGAACACCGGCGTGACTTTCCACATGAACTCATAGTTTCGGTCGCTGGGGGGATGAAGGTCGCGGCGGCCCATTCCTTGTTCCGGCGGCTGAAGCGCCCATCCTCCGGTTTCAGCTGGATGGTGGCGGCCAGCACCCATCCACACGCTTGAAGCCAAAGTCCTCGATGATGCCCCTGGCGCAGTCGTGACTCAGGTGCATCCCATCAAAGCCCTTGCGGATGGCCTCCTCGATGGCCTGCTTACAGGCGATGTTCTCCAAGTGACTTGCCCGCCAGAGAGCTACCTCGTTTTGCCGTTTGGCCTCGAGAGGAGCTGGTGGTAGAGGTAGGCGTGATCCTAGTCATCGTCCTCGTCCTCATCCAGCTCCATGACTGCCTTGACCAGCTCTCGAAACCGGTCCTGTCGATGCCGAGCTGTTCCAGGCTCTTGTCCAGCTCGGCCGCCCACTTGCTCTTGCGGTCATCGGATACCACCAGAACAGCGCCATCCACGCTGACCACACGGAGGTTGTCGTGCAGGATGCCGGCATCCGCAAAGGCCTCTGCAGGAATGGGCAGCATATCCTCGCCGCAGCCAGAGCAGCCATCGCACGGGTCCGTATCGCCCTCCTGTTCCTTCCATCCGGCCATCATATCCGCCCACAGGCTGTTGACCAAACGAATCAGCGCCATCATAGCGGCGGCTTTCTCCACCGGCTCCATCTCCTGCTTGAGCAGGACAATGGTGTTTTCCAGGGTATGCATCTCCAGCGTTTCCTCCTGCTCCAGACCACTCAGGGTGAGGGCCGCAGGCTGAATGACGCCTTGCCGTCGTTGGTGTACTTGATAAAGGTCATCTTCATTCCCTCCGTTTTATCAGATTTTGTTTTCGGTTCGTGGATCAGCGTGTAGCGCCCGTCGTCTTCCTCCGCAGCGGACAGATTGAAAATGCTGAGCTGCCAATGCCTTGCGGAGTTATAGAGACGGGGATCGTAGTTGGTGATGACGATCTCTCTCGTATTCGCTTCCGGCTTCTGGGACATACTGTTGGGGCGTGTGGTGTAGAAGATGTAAAACTCCTTGTACAGATCTACGATGAAGGGGCAGTAGTTGTAGGAAACCATCACAAACCCTGGCACTCCAGAAGCGCATCGTGGAGGCGCTGGTGGTCTTCCTTGGGAAAGCCCACCGCATAGCAGTCCTCCGCATCGTAGTAAGGCGGGTCACAGTAGAAGAATGCGTCTTCCCGGTCATATTGACGGATGAGGTCGACGCAGTCCTTGTTCTCGATGACCACCTCAGCCAGCCTGCGGGAGCACTCCCAGACCAGATGGAAAAGCGGCGGATGTCGCAGGATTTTCCGGCGAAAGATTTTGCGCCGCCGCTGAAGCTGTATCGGATGAGCTTGAAATAGTCGGCGGCTCGCCGCACATCTCCGCGAGGCGCCCGTTCCAGCATCATCCTTCGGATGGTTTTCGGCATCCGGCGGCTCCAGATACCGCTGGGTCAGTTCCATCTCCTCATCCAGATAATCATCGGTGAATTCTCACGGGAGAAAACTTATACAGCACATTGAAGTCATCACGGGTGTTCAGCGGCAGGAAGCCAAGCTCCAGAAGGAGCGCCATGGTTCTGTTTTTGACACAGCAGAACAGATTGGTCAGGTCGCCGTTGAAATCGTTATAAACCTCCATGCATCCCTGCTGGATCGGGCGGCTCAATGTCACTGTCCCGCTGCCGCCGAACACATCGATAAACCGGGAATAGCGCTAGGGGGACAGCTTATGAATCAGCCAGAGCAGCTTGCTTTTGCCTCCCACCCAGGGGATGAAGCTTTTCAAGCGGTATCACCTCCCTCCAGGGGGAGGGATATCTGGCCGCTGTCGGTAAATTGCTCCAACGCTTTGGTGAGGCCGCGCTCCGCATGGGCGATCTTCTTGATCCTGCTTCGAGCTGCCGGATCGTCCTCCGCAGCTCCTCCTCGGTGCCGGCGTAATAATAGCCGGCATCAGAGCTGCAAATGGGGATGCCGTCCCCGCGCAGGCTGTTGATCAACCGTCGCAGGTCGGGTCCGCGGATCTGAAAAGCGGCCTCCAGCTCACGGCTGGGGACGACTCTCTGCTCACCGCAGTGATACTCCTTCAGGTGTTTGGCAATAGGGCTGTCCGTCGTCATGAAGACTCCTTTCCGGGACAGTTACCCAGAAAGAGCGCAAAAAAGCAGGGGCCGTCAGTCCCTTTCGGGTAACGGCCCCTGTGGTGTTATGAAGTTTGTTGTGCTGCTCTGTTCACCTCCATCCAGCGGGGGAAGATATTCTACATCTGCATGGTCTGACCGGTATCCGGCTGGCTATACTCAAAGTTGAGTTCCGTGCCATTCCAGGATACAAACCCATGTTCTGCGGCGGACAGGCCCATGCGCTTCATTCTCTGATTAGCATAGCCCTCAGCGTCAAAGCAGGCGGCGAGCAGTTCGTCCTTGGGATAGATACCGTCCCGCATTGCCAACTCTTTTCCGAAATCGGCAAGATCCATGTCACGGGGCATGAAGTGATAGCAGTGGAGGTTCTGCGCTAGATCCAAGGCGTAATCCAGGCGGTGGCAATCCTCCAGCTCCATAACTGCCATAAATTTATCCAACCATCTGGGTTCTCCCTGGCCCTGTTCACTCCAAGCATAGCCGAAGTCGATGGCGTGGCGGATGAGCTGGGCGGCGGAGTCATACTGGGAGGGGATGTCTTTCAGTTGGGGCAGGCAGCAGTCCACCTCCATGGCGATGCACTCGGTCAGGGACTCCGCTTCCAGCTCATCCAGCGCCAGGAGAAGTTCGTCCGGGTGGTGCGGCGTCCATGTATTCGCCGGTGTCCGGGAAGCCCACCCACACGCCGTCCATGTTGGTTCGGCTGGCCAGCTTGACTCGGATCGCAAAATCGCCTTTGTCGGGATTCATCGAAGGGTCACTGTCCAGAAATGGATCGATTAAAGAGGTGACCTTGATAAAGTGTCCATCACAGAAAGTGTTCCCGCCCTTTTGGCGGTAAGCCGCGCCCACTTTCTCCGGGTCAAGAAACTCCCGTGCTTGATCGGAGGGGCGTTGGATCTGCTCCATGATGAATTTGCCCAGTTGGACATCATCCCCGGCGCCGTAGAACAGATCGTAGTGATCCAATTGACTTGCAATCAGCATCACATCGCAGGCCATCTGCGGGCGCTCGATCTGCATTGCCCCGCGGAACAGGAGGCTTTCTTTTACCGTCATGTTCTCAAATCGCCGTTCCAGCCAATCGTGCTGGGATTTGGTCATTTCAAAGCCATCCAGCAGGTCAAGGAGCTGTCTGGCTTGCGGGCTCGTCATCACATCATCTCCATTCCGGCATACTCTGTCTGTTTTTCCTCGCTGTGGATCAGTCCACCATCTCTGCGCTGAACCAGCCGTAGGGGTCAGCAGCGTTGTGTGCTGCCATGACATCCTGACCGTAGTTGTAGAGGGCGACGTGCTTCTGCAAAATAGACCGGGAATGCTCATCCACAATGAGACGGAGCTCTTCTACAGCCACCTCCTCGGGATTTCGCTGATCTGGCTCGAGCAGGTAGTCATCCAGATTTTCCAGCAATCTGAACAGCGGCGGCAATATCGTGGCAATCCGCCGCAGGATGACTGCCTTGAATTTGGAAAGTTCTCCTCTTGTGCGCTCAGCTCCTTGAAGCATTTGGCCAACTCGTTCAGTTCATGGATATCATCGCAGTCCATGTTTATCCAGAAGCGCAGGCATTGCACTGTCCTTCACCTGAAAGACCATTTCCGACCAGGAGGCGCCTCCGCAAGCCTTCAGCACGGCATCCAGCCGTTCCTGCGTGGCTGGCAGATCCAGACACATCATGTTATCCGGCTGCTCATTGAGTGGAAGGGATACCCGCCGACCATCAGGCGGATGCCGTATTGCGGCGCTTCGGGAATCAAGGCCAGGCTGTCATATACCTGCTTCAGCTCGGTATGCTGCGTGACATACCCGCCGCTTGCGAAAACGCCGCCCTCCTCAAACCTGGCTTTTCTTCCGAGCATCTCAAAGTTAAGATACTCGAAGATGGAATCCGGAACTTTTCCAGGGCAGGGATGAAATCGTTCTCCGCATAGAACCTGCCGAGCTGCTCGTCCGTCGTGGCATTGACCACATGACAGCAGTCTGCGCTGTAGGCCAGGTCGATCATGGTGGCAACGCTGATGGGACCGTATTTTTGGCCACCTCCATGTTGAACAGCCCTTCGAAGGCAGTCCTTTCTCTGCCATTCATCTTACCCAGGCAGGTTGCCAGCGCATTGAGCTGATAGAGATCACATTCATGGGTCAGATGGGCATGGAGGAACTGGAAGCCGTGGTGTTCAAGGAATTCCCACCTCGGCTTGTCGCCCAAGGACATCTGGAGCTTGTCCAGCGCATCCTGGAGGCCATAGTAGCTGGCCGGAAGTTCCAGGTCGCACCAGCGATCCGTTTTCCGCTGAACAGCTCCACACGGAACACTTTATTCAAGGGTCATCCCTCCCATCTGGGGCCTGTAGTCCTCCTCATATTTGGCGGGATCAGCGCCGGGGACATCCCAGCCGCACATACTCCCCACCTCCATGGCCTGGCGTTGAATGGGGCTGACGCCAAGCTGTTGGTTCAGCTGATCAGCCAGCTCCACATTCTGTTCCTTGTCGCCGGTGTCCCAATCGGAGGGGTAGTAGCCGGTCTCGCCCCGGCGGATGCAGATAAGGTCGCCGGTGGACTTGAGGGTGGAGAAGCACATCTCCGGCAACCCCTCCGCCACTTTGGGTGCGAAGCGTTCCGCCTCGGTCTGGATGTCCCAATCGTCCTCCACGCTCCACAGATGGACATACAGCTCGTCATCACCGGCGCAGATCTCCCGCTGTTCAAAGCCTTCGCCCCAGCCGTCCGACGCCTGACCGGAGATGTACTCTTTCAGGGTAGCAGTTCCTCCGGGGTGAGGGTGCCAACCACGCGGCACTCGGCAACGCCCCAGAGCTGGCCGTTCCGATCCTCGACGGTGAACACGGCGGATTTGACCTTCTGGTTGACGCTGTCATCCTCGCCATACCAGTGCATGATGCCGCTCTCGGATTCTTCCGGCATCCGGTTGTTGATCAGAGCTCTGAGGATCTCGCCCTCATAGGCACGAAGCGAGCTGCCGTCCAACTGAGTACAGTCATCCTCCATCTCCCCATACTCGTTGCGGGTGTAGAGATCCGCCGTCAGAGGCATATACAGCTTCAGCGTGGTGGGCTCGGGCGGCAGGACAGAGAAGCTGTCCTCTCCGATAGTCAGCGCCAGGGTTCTGCCATTGTCCCACTTCATGTGGAACTGCCCGGCGTCGTCGATGTAGTCCAGAGTCCCCGTGCTGCCCGGCTCCAGCGGGGCATAGGGATCTTTCATCTCTCTGAGCTTGATCCTCGAGCCTGCGGGAAACTGTTCCCGCAGGAAGCTCAGCCATTCTTTGGGTACTGACATTTACATTCCTCCCATCTTCATATCTCGGTCGGAGCCGTTTTCATAGTCCGCCAGGGACTGCGGATTCTCCTCGCCATACAGGTCGAAAAGGATATCATCCACCTGTTTGCGGACAGCCGGGTCATCCGTCAGCGTCTCATAGCGGAAGCCCGTGACCGGATGCTGAGGCAGTTCCTCCTGGATGCACCGGAGATATTCCTGCGCGTCGGTGTAGTTCATCCGGCTGCCATCGGCGAAGGTCACCCGGTCCCACCGGCTTTGCCTGCTGGGCCATCTGCTGCTGGCGCAGATCGTAGCAGTAGAGATACCCCTGGTAGTCGCCAGGGAAAGGGGTGCAGCGGAGGCAGTAGCGGTAATGCTCGGTGTCCACGACATAGCCATAGCACCGGCAATCCTCGGTAAGCTCACCCCGTTCCGGTAGCAGTAGCTTCTCATCGAAGCCAGATCCTTGAGCGGCCCATCTGCCCGAAGCGCATCCACGACTTCCTGAAGTTCACCCTTGAATTCCTCGGTGTTGAACTGGTCATCGTTGTGGGGCCACCATGTGTGGTAGAATCCTTTTCGGAAGATCCGAAATCTATCCGGACATGGCCGACCGTGCCCAGCCTCTCGTCGGCGGTCTCATCGAGTTCCGAAAGAGGCCCGCTTCCTCGGGAGAAGCGGGCCTGATGTGAATCGGTGTATTTACTTTTACATTCTGCTTCATGGTATTTGCCTCCGTATCCGTACAGAGATGGTAAATTTGCCAGTCAGGATGTCCCATCCTACCCAGAGTTACTCGCTGGAATGCGATGGAGATGTCATCATCGTTGTAATATCCATGATAGAAATCCGATGCGTTGATGACATCTTCCTTAATATCTGCGGCAAATCTTTCATCAAGGCTGGAGAAATATGTCCCAAAAGTCTTGTGAAGATATTCTTTGATGTCACTTCCAACTGTTCCGATAAAGAAATGGCCATTTGCTTCACCTCCTCATGCGGAACAATACCACAGCTCAGCGGAAATAGCTATGACCAAAAAGCGTCCTGCTGGAGAAGTGGAGATAGCCGGCGACAGCAGCTCCCAGTGCTGCCAGAGATGCTACTGTGATCATGATTTTCTTCTTCATTTACATTCCTCCCAATTATCGGATCATGTCGTTCAGGTCATTTGCATATCAAATCCGGCCCGGGGACTCCATGATCTGTTCCAGGTGCCGCGGGTCTACGATGACCTCGCTTTCATTCCTGCCTGTAAACAGGGCCAGGATGTGTTCCTTCCGAATCTGCGCCTCATACACCGTTCCCTCCTCACCGAAGCGGTGGGCGAACCAGTCTGCCGTTTTCCGATCCAGTGTCCAGGACAGCGCCCTGATATTTTTGGCGTTGTAGGGGGTAACGCCCCGATAGACCGTCACCGTATCCTCCAGCGCCTGGTGTGCGGCGCGCTCCTCCTCGTCCATCAGGGACTCCGGAGGGACGGATCGGAACAAGGCCACCAGTTCTCGTTTGCTCACATTGCAGTCCTGATTGGGGCATTCCTCCTGGGTCCAGGCGGGTGGATAAGAGCTGTCCCAGATCCTTTCCGAGAGCGGAGGCGGCAAATTTGATAAAAGTCAGATAATAGGGCGGGTTGAGCAGTACGAAGATCTGATGGACATTTTCGGCGCTGTCGATCTGCTCTCCAACCTTTCTGCGCCATCTTGTGCAGTCATCCGAATTGTTGATCAGGTCGACCATGGAGAGGCTCCCATCCTCATTCCGAAGCGCGGAGATCCCGGAGTTTGTGAAGGGGTGGCTGACGATCACCGGGGAGAGGGCCGTTTCCTGGATCTGCACATCGAGGAGGGTGTGCGCCACCAGCTTTACGCGGAGCAGATCGGTTTCACGGGGCATCAGGAAGGCCTCCCATCTCCATCGCCTGGGTTTCCTCAGCGAAGGGGCTGCTGCATCGGCGGATCAGGCCAAACTCGGTTCGCCGGACTCCTTCCTCCGCCATAGTGTCCTCACCCAGCTTCTCAAAATCCATATATCCGTCGATGGTATCAATCAGCTCGTCATCAGCACCGATGCGCCGAAGGACTGCTTGCCCGTATTCGTAAGTGTCCTCCGGAATGCGCTCATAGTCGTCCAGATTCATGGCACAGCGGAGAGCCTCCTGCATAGTCCCCGGCTGCTCCACAGAAAGAACCGACAGATATTTCAGCAGTTCACCATCTTCACACTGCATCCCCTCAATGGCCCAAGCCAATTCGTTTGCATCTTCCACGCAGACCCCTGTGGTGGGAATGTGCTCGTCCATATAGGGAACGGAAAACAACACCTTGGTTACGGCTGCCTCTGCAAAACAATCAATTCCCAGTGTTCTTTTTACTCGCTCCAATTCTTCCTTCGTTGCCGGAAGGCAGACACTCACTTGCGCTTGGGAAGAGGAGAGGTCAAGCTGGATCTTCGATTTTTTCTCTCTGACAAGCTCATCATCCTGCTTGCGGAGCCATAGCCCGCATAGGTATAGCCGCCATGCTCGGCATAGTATTCTGCGCCGATTTTCGCGAAGTCCAGGTAGGGCCAGGCCGCTTCGGGGAATCTGGGGTCACCTTGAATCTGACCGGCAACAGCGACATATCGGCCAAGCGTCACATCCGAATTGACATTAGGGATGAGAATGTAGTCCGATACCTGTTCCGCCACACGGATCATATCGTTCAGATCATTGATGCTGTTGCCATCCAAGGCACCGGCATAGATGCTCCGTTCACGGGAGTCCATTTGAGCAATGATGCTTGCGAGCTGATTCAGCTGTGCGAGCTGCATTCTGGAATCAGGATCGAGTCCGCCGAGGTACGACGGCAGATTGGCGATCACGCTTTTGATCTCAACGATCCTTGTTTTTCCTGCTCTGCTGGCCTCATCAAGCTGGCTGCCCGCTTCTGTCATGGCGTCATGAGAGGCGGGCAAATTGAGCGGGACAATGACAGGACTCCCACTTCGTTTCATAAAAAGTTGGATCATGTCATTCCTCCCATCTGAACCCCCTGTTCCCGCTGGCACTGATCCACCGGATCTTCTGCCATCAGTTCCTCCAGACTTACTGTACCGACATAGGCGATGTAGCCGCGGTCGGTAAACACGCCCGACTGATAGTCCATGTGCTGCAGGCCATACCGCTCGTAGTCATAAAACTCGTCCAGATTGGGGTCATACTCAAAATGGCCGGATCTCTGAATCATGTATTTCCCATATTCCTCGGGGGTATGAGCGCCGGGGGCGAATTCAAACAGATCCAGGTTTTCCGCCAAGCGGCGGATCTGACTGGCGTTTTCCGGCTTGGCCATGCTTACTGCTGCCCCCAGCTTCTTGCGGTCATGAATCGAAAACTTCTCCACAACCAGCGCCAGCTCATTGAGTTCGTGGATGTTATCGCACTGGAAGTCCAGTGCTACATCCACTTCCTCTGGGAATGAACTGTCAGCTATAAAGAGGCGCATATCCTTTGGGTCAGCAATGCCGGAACGCTGCATGGCGCGCTCAATTTGTCCTTTTGATGCAGGGAGATAGATCCAGGTCACATTCCTGCTGTTCTCCGGCTCCCACCGGGTGGATATCCCGACAGCAGTCATATCGGCCTCATAGTGATAGCAGGGCAGGTGCTTCCCATCATAGAGCTGTGAAAGCTGCATGCCGTTGTCATAGACCACTCCGTAGCGGGTGATGGTTCCCTCATTGTCCTCAATCAGCAGAATGGCGGTTTCCGCTCCGTCCAACTGCTCCAATTCTTCCATGCTTGCGCAGCCGCCGTGGATATTCATGTAGTGGTCACGGCCAACTTCTTTTAAATTTGTGAAGTCCGTAATCACCGTTGCCTGCTGACAACAAAAGGTCAGGTTGATGAGATCCTTCATGCTGGTGAGATTCAGTTTTTCAGCCATCGCCTGAAATTGCGAAAACTCGCCCACAGTAAAGCTGTCCAGCCGCTTGGCCAGATAGTCCAACTCATCAAGGTTGACTTTGGTGCATACCAGCCGATTCAGCACGGGCCAAGCACTATCGAGCGAGTCCAAGCGGCAGTCGGCTTCAGAGGCATCGCCGATCTCCAGTGCCTCCAACAGCGCAGCGCAGTGGTTGTATTGATTTCTGGGAATGGAAGAGGAATCGCCGCAACACCGTATTCCGGATGGTTAGCATTGCTCAGAACGGCTTTCATCATCACATTGCATCACCTTCTTTCAAAATTCAAAATCGCATCTCCGTACTTGGCCAGAAGCAGAGCGCAGACAATCAGGTGGAACGCCCATCTGTGACCAATTCGGGGATGCGAGATCGGCAAGGGTGATATTGCGGCTGCCGGTGGAGATGGCTTTGGCTGCTTGGTAAACACTGTACAGCTCCGGTTGGATGCCGGCGAGCTGGACAGATTGGAAGTCAAACCGCTGGCATCAAACTTCCAGATCATCCTGCGCCAGATATCCTCATACGCCGTGAGGAGAAACAGCGCGGCCAGATTACGGCTTGACATTCGATAGCAGCGCGCACGCCAGTGCTGCCAACGCTCCCGATGACTATCTCTCAGGAAAAATCCAATGGAGCAGCCATTGAAACTCCTCTCTAAGCGGGCCTGAAGCTGCACCCCGCTTCAGGGAAGAAGCAATCCCTGACAAACTCGTTGAGGTCAATCGCACCGGCCACGATCCGTTCATCCAGACAGACACACTGCTCCAAAGGGCAGGGATGATTGCGTCTGAAGTTCATGCAGTATGGGCACTCCATGTCATCTCTGCTATATTGGAAACCGGGATAGCATCGGCCATGGCCTCTGGGCTTAAAATAGGGCGGGTCGTCATCATCTGCTGTTCCATCTGGCACAGCGGTGTATCCCGCATGAAGTAGCGTGTCATTAGTGGTGTGCTCCTTTCAGTAAAGCAAAAAAGCGCCGGAGTCTTATTTCTAAAACTCCGGCGCTTTGAATATTACATGATCGGTTCTTGGCTGTATGGTTCCATGGGATGCTGATTCTGCTCCTCTTATGCGTTACAAGGCATCGGGAGCCGCAATGGCAATCTGATTCTGAATGCCCCGGATGCACTTTTCCTGCTCGGCAGTCAAATCAAACCAGCGTCTAAGGTGTCAGAGCAGCACCGGTAGATTTCGATAAGCCGCTCCTGATTGAAGATTTGCTGTTTGGAAATCAGGCCGGCGCGGATGGCGAAGTCCTGCTTGGCCCCTGCATAGTTTTCCTGAAAGTAATTGCCCTGATTGAGACCTGTGCGGTCGAAGCTCCAGTCCCATGTGACGAATTGGACGCAGCCGGGTGGATGGGCAGCCAGCACGGCTCCATTGAAGTCAGCCAGCAGGCGGTAGTCACCGGTCAGGCTCTGGGCTTGCAGGGGGCGGGAGCCTGTTCCAGCAGCGTCATGTACTCCCGCACTGTGCAGGCCAGATCAGTGGCTCGCTCACAGGCTCGTTCCCGTTCCGGTGTCGACACATCCTCCTGCCAATAGCGAACTCCTCCGTCCGCCGTGATCCGGCAGAGTGGGAGACCATCCCACCCCACAGGAAGCAATTCGTCCTGCTCCGGCTGCGGAGTGAATCCCTCACGGTGGAGAGCTGTGCGAAGCTCCTGAAAAAATTGTTCTCGGTTCATTTACTACCTCCTGATATTTAGTGCCCTTTTTGAATTTGTCTGAAAGCAAAAAGGGCGCCAACCTATTGGTCCATCACGACCAACAAATTGACGCCCCAAACTTTGTGCATTCTATTGGCAGAAAAATAGCGCCCTTTTTGAAAACTGATGCTTCAAAAAGGGCGCTACATAGTTTCTGGTGTTGCCAACCTTCGAGAAGAGGGGGTTCGAATCCCACCAGTTAGGGGGAAACAGCGGTTGGCATCTATGGAATCATCCGTGAATTTTCGAGCTGAAAAGCCCGGAAACGGTTGATGCCACTGGCTTTTCGCCAGTGGCATCTATACCGTTTTGATTTTATGGTGAACCATCGGAGGCTCGAACCCGGACCCTTTGATTAAAAGTCAAATGCTCTGCCAACTGAGCTAATGGTTCATTTATTAGCGCTTGATTATTCTATCACACAGAAGTCCCGTCAACAACTTTTTCATATTAAAAACTTGTAAACTGCTGTCAAATTGTGTGGTTGCTTGCTGCAACGTTGATTATTATAGCAGTTCTTGCCTTGTCTGTCAACAGGTTTTGCAAATTATTTTTTCATAATTTTCCGTGACAAACTCTCGCAACCAGGGTACAATAAGGAGAGGCTTGCCTTCGCATCCCAACAGATGGGCTTCTCTTCCTGAGGCTCTAGGCAATTGGCGGACGTTCATCGCCCAAGGAGGGAGTCCCATGGCCTTAACCCCCGATACCAGCGTCCAATACCTCGCGGCGTTGGAGCGCCGGGCCGCGCTCTATCAAGAAACTGAATATCCGCACGGTGGAAGATCTTTGTATCACTTCCCCGAGCTATCTGGATTTAAACCACCCCATCCCATCGATCGCGTCTCAACCAGGCGGCTGCTGTCCGCGGGATGGTGGTGAAGAAATCCCGAGCAGCATATCCGCAAAGGCTCTCGGTGTTTAAAGTGCTGATTTCCGACGACACCGGTCTGATGAATCTTACCTTTCAACGCAAAATTCACAGTGGAAGCCCTCCAACTGGAGGAATATCCGTTTTACGGCAAGGTGGGGAATTTTCTCAAGAAGGAGATGTCCGCCCCATGGTCATCCGCCTGGAGGAAGGAGGCAGGCTTATACCTGTTTACCCGCTGACCGCCGGCCTTTCCTCGGATGATCAGCCAACGTGGCCTGCCCTTGCGCAGTTAGAGCATTTCCGACCCTATCCCTGGAGAGCCGGCGCTCGGCCTTTCTGCCATCGGGTACGCCATGAAAACATCCATCGGCCGCCTGATCCCTTCTGTGCGGAAGTTGCCAAGAGGCGGCTAATCTTTGAAGAATTGTTTTTCCTCTCCCTCGCCCTTGGCCTCCTGGAGGACAAGATCCGCTATGCCGTCCCACAGATCCCACCAATTTCCCTGGAACCCTTTTACGAATCCCTGCCCTTCACCCCCACCGAAGCCCAAAACGGGCCATCGGGGACGCCATCCAGGATATGTGCCCGGCACCCTGATGAACCGCCTCGTCCAAGGGGATGTGGGTTCCGGCAAGACACTGGTGGGTGCAGCAGCCGCTTATTTCGCCGTGCTGAACGGCGGGCAAGCTGCTATGATGGCCCCCACTGAAATTCTGGCAGAACAGCATTTCCGAACCCTCAACGCTATTCTCTCCCCCTTGGGGCTGAATATACAGCTGCTCACCGGCTCGATGACCGCCAAGGCCAAGCGCCTGGTCAAGGCGGGCTTACAGGACGGCTCCATCCACCTCTGCGTGGGGACCCATGCCCTCCCTTTCCGACGGGTGGAGTTTTGCAACCTGGCTCTGGTCATCACCGACGAGCAGCACCGGTTCAGGGTGGCCCAGCGGATCGCCCTATCGGAAAGGGCAACATGCCCACACCCTGGTCATGTCGGCCACCCCATTCCCCGCACCCTGGCGCTGATGATCTACGGCGACCTGGATCTATCGGTCATCGACCAGCTGCCCGCAGGGCGCAAACCCATCAAGACCTATAAAATCGACAGTGAAAAACGCCAGCGGGCCTTCGGCTTTATCCGCTCCCATCTGGACCAGGGATACCAGGCGTATATCGTCTGCCCCCTCATCGAGACCGGGAGGTGGACCTGGGCCTGAAGCCTGCTGCCGAATACGCAAAGGAACTGGCTGACGGGCCCTTTTCCGGATACCGGGTAGGGCTTCTCCACGGGAAGATGAAGGCCGCTGACAAAGAAAAGACCATGCGGGCCTTCCAATCTGGGGAGATCCAGCTCCTGTGTCCACCACCGTCGTCGAGGTGGGGTGGATGCCAAATGCGGTGATCATGATGATCGAAAACGCCGAGCGGTTCGGCCTGAGCCAGCTCCACCAGCTGCGGGGACGGGTGGGCGGGGGCCGGTGCAGTCCCACTGTATCCTCCTTCCGATGCGAAAAATCCAGAGACCGTAGAGCGGCTGCGGGTGCTCTGTTCCACCGGGGATGTGTTCCGCATCGCCGAGGAGGATCTGCGGCTGCGGGGCCCCGGCGATTTCTTTGGGTACCGCCAGCACGGCCTACCAGAATTAAAATTGCCGACATGGCCTCGGATGTCCCTTCTCAAAACGGCCCAGGAAGAAGCCAAAGCAATTCTCGCCGCCGACCCCAAAGCTGACCCTGCCCCAGCACCAGGCTCGAAGGAGCGGGTCACCCGGATTCTGCTCTCCGCTGGGAGCGGCCCAATAAGCGGGCCGGAAATGCCTTTTCTTAGGAGACAAAAGCCCCAGAGGATGGCTCTGGGGCTAAATTTCTATTATTTATCCAGCACGCAATACTCTGCCATGTAGGCTTCCATGGCCTTTACAACGTCCTTGTACCCTCTTTGGTCATCAGGTACTCGTGGATGTCCTCCACCGAGATGATGGAGTGGACGGTGATGCCGAACTCCTCCTTCACCTGCTGCACCGCGGTTTTGGTGGTGTCCTTGCCGATCTCGCAGCGGTTGACCGAGATAAACATATCGCTGACCGAGGACATCGGCGCAGGCTTTTGAGCAGAGGCATGGTCCCGAACCGCAGTTCCGGCGGTGATGACATCCTCCACGATGATGATGTTGTCCCCATCCTTGGGCTTGTAGCCGATCAGGCCGCCGCCCTCACCGTGGTCTTTGATCTCTTTGCGGTTGAAGAAATAGGGCTTGTCCACACCGTAGTTGCGGTACAGAGCGCCGGCTGCAGCAGTGGCCAGCGGGATTCCTTTGTATGCGGGGCCGAACATGGCGTCGAAGTTCCCACCGCAGGTCTCATGGATGCAGGTGGCATAAAAGTCGCCCAGCTTGGAGATCTGCTCGCCTGTCTTGTAGTTGCCGGTGTTGACAAAATAAGGGTTTTTCTGCCGCTCTTGGTGATGAACTCGCCAAACCGCAGCACATCCGCACTCATCATAAACTCAATAAATTCCTTTTTTGCCGGTGTCAACATAAAAGAATCCCATCCCTTTTTCCTAGATTGGTTTGAAGCCGGAAGGAGGGCTTTTCTGCCCTCTGTTCCAACCTGGCCGCAAATTTCCGATAGTATACCACATTTTTCTTCAAAAGCAACTGCTCTTCCCTATTTTCCGCAGGTTTTTGAGGATTTCCGGTAGGTTGGGCAGGATACCCTTGCCTTTTCCTATAAATTTTGCCATCCTGACGCAAAAGCCCCAAGGAAAGCTCCCCAGGGCTTTTTATTTTCATTATTCCACCGAGATAATGTAGTAATAAACCGGCTGGCCGCCGTTGACCAAAGCGATCTCAATCTCCTCCGGGAGCTTCGCCCGCAGGGCTTCCTCCACCTGGGCAGCCTGCTCCTCGGTGACTTCTTCGCCGTAAATCAGGGTGACAAAGCAGTTCCTTGTCCCCATCCTTGCGGACCAAGTTCCGAGTCAGACGGACCACCGCTTTGGAAATGTCCTTCTCCACAAAGGAGACCTTTCCATTCTCCAAGGCGAGGATTTCCTTCCTTGATCTTGTGGCCATCGTATTCGCTGTCCCGGGCGGGCGAAGGCCGGTGCCAACCTTCTCAAAGGCCTTGGTCATGCCCAGGAGGTTTCGTTGACCCGGTGCCAGCGTCAAACACCAGCATAGCGGATAATCCCTGCGGGATGGTCCGGGTGGGGAGCACCGCCACGTTGCGGTCGGCCAATTTGGCCGCCTGTTCCGCTGCCATAATGATGTTTTTGTTGTTGGGCAGCACAAAGACGTTCTTGGCTGGGGTCGCCTGGATGGCCGAAAGGATGTCGTCGGTGGAGGGTTCATGGTCTGGCCCCGCTGACAACGTTCTCGGCGCCCAAATCCAGGAAGAGCTGCCGAGGCCTCCTCGGCCACAGCCACAAAGCCGTACTCCTGGCTGGGGTCCACCGGCTGGTAGGCAAAGGTGTTCTCCTGTGAAGCTTGGGGGGTGACCGCCGCCCGCTGGTTGGCGTGCTGCTCCCGCATGTTCTCAATCTTCATATTGGTGAGCATGCCGTATTCCAGTGCCTTCTGCAAGGCGTTGCCCGGATTGTCGGTGTGGACATGGCCTTGATGATGTCCTCGTCGTCCACAACCACCACGCTGTCGCCGATGGATTCAAATAACTGCGGGGCTGGGGGTCGGCCTCTTTGTCCGCCCGCACGATGAACTCGGTACAGTAAGTGAAGGTGATCTCCCCTTCATATTCCCCGGCGGCGTTGCGCTCGTTGGGCATCTCAAACTCCGCCACCGATTTTTCACAGTCTCCTCACCGGGGATGATCTCCCCGCCGTGGAACACCTGGCCCATCCCTTCAAAATGACGATGAGGCCCCGCGCCGGCATCTACCACCCCGGCTTTTTCAGCACCGGAGCTGCTCGGGGTGTTCTCCAGGGCGATGCGACCCGCAGAGAGGATTTCATCCCAAATTTCCGGGACGGTGGTCTCGTCGGTGACCACTTCTGCGGCGTGTTCTGCCGCCAGCCGGCCACGGGAGGATGGTGCCTTCGGTGGGTTCATCACCGCTTTGTAGGCGGCCTCCACCCCCAGGGAAAGGGCCTCTACCAAATCCTTGGCGCCGGCGGTCTCTTTGCCGGCCAGGCCCTTAGAAAAGCCCCGGAACAACAGCGACAGGATGACGCCGGAGTTCCCGGGCACCCGCAGCACGGCGGAAGCAGCGGTCTGGGCCACCTCCCCACCGGGGTGTTGTCGGCCAGGCGGGCGACCCCGCTTGGCGCGCCGATGGTCATGGACATGTTGGTGCCGGTGTCTCCATCCGGCACTGGGAAGACGTTCAGCGCGTCTACCGACTGTTTCAAATTGGCGATATTATTGGCCCCGGAGACAAAGGCATCCCGAAGCATCAAACCATGTATCACGTTCAATCAACTCTCCTTATCTGGCTGCCCCAACAAAATCTGGGCGCATTCCACTAGAATACTACTCAGATTTCATTCCGTCAACAAATACATCCACTTTTTCCACCTCAAGGCCGGTGGCCTCCTCTACGGTGTAGCGGACTTTGTTCACGATGCTTTTGACAATGGCGGCAATGTTGACGCCATAGGTCACTACAATGTGAAGCTCAATGGACAGGCGGCCTCCGATGGTTTCACCTTGACCCCTTTATCGGCCACATCCCATGGTTGAGGGCGGAACGGATCCCCTGGGTGGGGTCGCTTGAACACCATGCCGGAAACACCGAAGCACTCGGATGCGGCATGGCCCACCAGATTGGCAAAATACTCCTGGGAGATTTCAATGGTTCCCAGGTGGTTTCCAGTTTTATCATAAATAGCCTCCTTATTTGAAATAGAGCAACAAATTTGCGCAGAAGCAAGGGCGCCAAAGCTACCCATACAGTATAGATTTTACCAGGTTTCCATGAAATTAACAATATATTTTCGCGATTGCATCGGAAAATCACAAATTTCCCAGCACTTTCCCATCAGCAAGGCGGCCTTGTCAATCCCGCGGGCTGAGCGCACCTTCGCCTGGTTTCCAAGGGCATCCCCGCCTCTGCCCGAAGCCGACCTTGGGAAGCTGTGCCGGTGGGAGCCAAAGGCGCTCACAAGGGCCTTCTACCTTTGCTCCTGGCTGGCGGAAACCTCTCTCCCCTGGGCTGGATGCGGTAAAAACATCCTGCTCGGTGGCGGTGACCTCTGCGGGAAATCCGGGAGAAGGCAACCATGCCGCTGCGGTAAGCCAAGGGCACAAAGGGGAGCTCCTCTTCAAAGCCTCCACCAGCCTGGGTGGAACCGGTCCCGTGCGGAACCCTGGTAAAGCGGCCAGCAGCTCCGGGCTGATATCCATGCTGGCGGAGAAACCGCTGCCACTGAAAAAGGAGTGAGGTCAAAATTGTCCTCCAGCTTCACTTCCCCACATAGAGGTCGTATTCCCCGTAGAATCCGCAGGCGGTAACTCTCATAATCCAGCGTTTCCACCTTCACGTCGATACCTGCCGAGCTCAGGTATTCCTTCATCCGCTGGGCGATGGTAATCCGGGCAGCATTCTCCGTTTACCACCAATTCAAAGGTGATGCGGCGGCATTTTTACTCATCCGGTAGCCTTCCCATCCCGGTCCAGATACCCCAGTTCGTCCAGGAGGGCGGCCGCAGCGGTGTCCCGGCGGTTCTCAACGAGATCGGCAAGCTCATGGAACGCGGGTTGAGCACCGTCTTAGCCTCGGGCGTGGCCAGAATAAGCCCGCTGGAGCAGGTCGAGTAGTCGATGGCCGCCCGATGGCCCGGCGGAACCGCGTCCTGGAAAAGGTGCGGTTGGCGTTCATCCCCAGGTAGACCAGGTTGTTCATCGCCACTGGCACATTGGCAGAGCCGATGCTGTATTCCTCGGTAGAAAAAAGGTGAAAAACAGGTAGTCAATCAGCCCAACGTCTACACTATAGGCCAGGGCGGAGTCGTCAGTGATGGAGACCAGGTGGATTTCGTTTACCAACGGGCTGCCGGAAAAGTGGCCTTCGGTGGCGGTGAGGGTATACTCCCTCCTCCTGCCGGAGCCGGTACCGGCCAGTTCCCTCCACCCTTTGGCCACCCGGAGCCGGTGAGCAGCGAGCCGCTTTCTACAATGGGAAGGTCAAAGATTCTCCGCCAGGCGGTCAGCAGAAGCCAGCTGAAACACCACGGTGCCGTCTTCTGCGGCGGCACAGGAGGTGAATGGGGAAAGCTGGCTTTGGTACAGGCTGCTGGCCCGCGCCTGCTCAAAGGAGACCACATCGGCGGCAGTGAGGCTGGAGCTGTCGCTGAACCGGGCATCGCCCCGCAGGACCGTCAAAGCGGAGCCGTTGTTCTGCACCGATTGGGCCAGGTAGGGCTGGGCTTCATATTCCGGGGTCAGCTTGATTAGAGGGTCAAACAGCAGGCTGGAGGCCAGCCGGTTGGCCTGGGAAAAGGCCAAGTAAGGGTTTAAACTGTCGTTTTGTTGAAGGCGATGCGGATGGAGAATGCCTCCCCGCCTCCTGCCGGGAGTCTGCCCCCCTTGGGGATGCTGTCCTCTGTCTTCCCTGGGGCGGAGGCGCATCCCGCTAGGAGAAGCAGGCCAGCAAGGCGGCAATACAACGCTTTTCATGGGGCGATTTCCTCCTTCCATCGATGAAAACAGGCGGAGCCAGCCAAAGCTCCGCCTGCGTGTTTTTCTTACCGGGCGCCCTTTACCGGGGCTCGACAATCAATTTGATCGCAGCCCTTTCCTCCGAATCAATCAGCACATTGGCGAAGGCAGGGACGCACACCAAGTCAATCCCCGACGGCGCCAAATAGCCCCGCAATGGCGACCGCCTGACCGCCTGGTTGGATGCCCTGCACCCACGGCCTGTACCTCCACCGAACCTTTTCCCGGATCACCCGGCAATCGCCTGCTACGGAATTTGGAATGGATTTAGCTGAGACTTTTAGTATTTCCATGATACCCCTCCTGCCCAATTGTAGCGATACGATTTAGATGTTACCTTCATCATATAGCATTCCGTGGCAAATTACAAGGGGGAATTGATTGTTTTTGACAGTTATTTTATTTCATGTCGAATGATTTTGTTTGTTTTGCCCGTTTTTCGTTGATCTCTAACAAAACTCCATGAAGGATGCAATTCTCCCTCGTTTTCAAACCGCACCGGCAGATGGGTCCGCAGCCGCTTGATGGCCAGGTCGGGACGCACCCCAGCACCGAGTGCTCGGCCCCGCACATCCCCAAATCGGTGATGTAGCCGGTGCCCTGGGGCAGGACCTTTCGTCGGCAGTCTGCACATGGGTGTGGGTGCCCACCACCGCAGTGACCCGGCCATCCAGGTAATAGGCCAGGGCCAGCTTTTTCGAGGTGGCCTCGGCGGAAATCCACCAGAATGTTGGGTTTTACCTCCTTCAGGATGCGGTCGATGCAGTCGAAGGGGTTTCCAGCGGCTCCATATACACCACCCCCTGCAGGTTGACCACGCAGAGCTGGTACCGCAGAAAGTCCAGGGTCAAATACCCTACCCCCGGCGCCTCCCGGTGGAAATTGGCCGGGCGGACCAGGTTTTGCCCTCGTCAAAATACTCGTAGATCTCCCGGCGGCGCAGGGCGTGGTTGCCGGTGGTGATCACGTCCACCCGCTGTCAAGAGGTGTTCAGCGCTGTGTGGCAGAATGCCGTTGCCCTCGGCAGAATTCTCCCCGTTGGCGACGACCAGGTCGATCTTCTGGGCCCGCTTAAAGGCTGGGAAGCTTGGCGGACATCGCATCCCCTGGCCCACCACGTCGCCGATCATCAATACCCGTATCATTACACCCGCTCTTTGCTAAAATCCCTGGCCGCAGCCAGGGCTACAGGGTTTATTATACTGTTCCCGCCCGGGGTTTGCAAAGATCCAGGCGGTTTTTTACAAAACGTTCATCATTGTTTGGGGATCCGCCCGCATGGGGTAAAATAGCCTGCATATCCTCCGGCAGAGGGGCAGAAAACTCCAGCCAGCCCCGGTCACGGGATGAGGAAACCTCACCCATCCGCAGGAGTGGGGAGGGATGATCGCCAAATCGCCGCCATACAGGTCATCCCGGCCAGGGGTGGCCGATGTGAAGCCATGTGCACGGATCTGATGGGTGCGCCGGTGGAGAGCCTCAGCCGGAGCAGGGAATACCCCCCCGCGGGAGAGGACTTCCCAGTCGGTTTTGGCATACTGCCCATCTGGGGAGACCATCCGCTTGGTGTAGACCTCGTTGATCCGCCGGATAGGGGCCTCCACCTGCCCTGGTCCTCCTCCATCCGGCCGCAGACCACGGCGAAATACGCCTTCTCCGCCGCGCCGTTCAGTTGGGAGGCAGCATGCTGGTTCTTGGCCACCAACACAATGCCAGAGGTGTCCTTGTCCAGCCGGTTCACCGGGAAGCTGATAGCGAGGCCCATCTGCTGGCAGTGCCGGCAAAGGCGTTGCCCAAGCTGTCGGTCTGGTTGCGCCGGGATTGGTGGGAGGCCATCCCCGCCGGCTTATTGTAGACCAAAGGTCCTCGTCCTCAAAGAGGATTGGCACCTCGATGGGGTGGCCAGGTATTCCTTAGGGTGGTCGTCGATGGTGATGCACAGTTCATCCCCGGCGTGTACCCGGTCGATGACACATGGACCCCATTGCAGCGGATGCCGTAATCGGTTTTCAAGTCCACCAGCAGGCGGTTGGAGATGCCAGCCACCCCGCAGGTAGGAACCCACCCGGCGGCCATCCTCCTGGGGCTCCACAATATATCGAATGGTTCTCATGGCAGATTGTCCTCTTGCCCGGCGCGGCGGGCCTATTCTTCCATTGGATGGGTTTGAATCTAAGCTTTCCCTATTGTACCAAAGCCGCATCAAAGGGAGCTTTACTCCCGCCAGGGGAATTCTTCCCCTCTCCAGCAAATCTCCAGCTTCTGCGCTGCAAAGCTATAAACAGAAAAAGGGCCCCGGATCTGCTCCGGACCTTGTGTATCCTGCAAAATTAATAGGCGATTCCTGGGGCCCAGCATGGCGTCGGCCACCTTGAGGAATCCGGCGATGTTGGCGCCCACCACCAGGTTGCCCTCGGCGCCAAACTCCTTGGCAGCGTCGTAGGCGTTGTGGAAGATGCCAGCATGATGCCGCGAAGCTTCTCATCCACCTCGTCAAAACTCCAGGAATACCGCAGGAGTTCTGGCTCATCTCAAGCCGCTGGTGGCTACGCCCCCTGCATTGGAGGCTTTGGCCGGGGCAAAGAGGATGCCGCCCTTCTGGAACAGCTCCACTGCACCGGGGGTGGAGCATATTGGCCCCTCGGCCACCGCAATGACCCGTTCTGAATCAGCAGTTTGGCGATTCCTCATCCAGCTCGTTTTGGGTGGCGGGGCAGGGCAGCGATGTCGCAGGATGGACCAGATGCCCGGCATCCCTCGGTGTAGGTGGATCCGGCAACCCGCTGGGCATAGAGCTTGATGCGGCCCCGCTCCACTTCCTTAATCTGTTTGACTACGGCGATGTCCGCCCTTTTCATCGTAGATATAGCCGTTCGAGTCGGAGAGGCGATCACCTTCGCCCCAATTCGGTGGCTTTGACCGCGGCGTAGATGGCCACATTGCCGGAGCCGGAGATCACAACTCGTTTACCCCGAACCGAATCCCCTTCATGCAGAGCATCTCCTCGGTGAAGTAGAGGAGGCCGTAGCCGGTGGCCTGGGTGCGGGCCAGAGAACCGCCATAGGTGAGGCCCTTGCCGGTGAGCACACCGGTGAATTCATTCCGGATCCTCTTGTACTGGCCAAACAGGTAGCCGATCTCCCGGTAGCCCACCCTGATGTCGCCGGCGGGAACGTCGGTGTTGGGCCCGATGTGGTACAGCTCGGTCATGAAGCTCTGGCGGAACCGCATGACCTCCCATCGGATTTGCCCTTGGGGTCGAAGTCGGAACCGCCTTTGGCCGCCCATGGCAGGCCGGTCAAGCTGTTTTAAAGGTCTGCTCAGACCCGAGAATTTCATGATGGACAGGTTGACCGAAGGATGGAACCGAAGGCCCCTTTATAAGGCCCGATGGCGGAGTTGTACTGCACCCGGTAGCCCCGGTTGACCTGCACCTTGCCGCTGTCATCCACCCAGGATACCCGGAAAGTGATGACCCGTTCCGGCTCTACCAAACGCTCTACAATCCCGGCTTTTTCCAGGGCGGGGCGGGCGGCAACCACCGGCTCAAGGAAGCTAGCACCTCTTCTACCTGCAAAATTCCGGCTCATGGCCATCACGGGCGCAGACATCCCGATACACTTTTTTCAAGTACTCGCTCTTCCATTCCATTGTTTATTCCACCTTTCTATCTGCGGCCCGGTTTCCCATTAGCCGCGCTGCCTTCGCCATGTTTTCAATTTTTCCATGCAAAGGGTTAAAGCGACGATCGCTGTTTTTTATTATAGTGGGTTCTTCCCATTTTTGCAAGATTTATCTTTTCATGATTCAAAATTGTATTGACGCGTTGGACAAAACTTTCTCCCCTTTCTTCCGGCCATGAAACTTTAAGAATTCCTTTTGTTGAGTTTTGAACCTGCGGTACAATGATCGCAGGGCGATCATTGGGGAAGAAATCCTTGTCGGGCTGAGAGCCCTCCTGCGGCAAGGGCCGCATTAGGATTTTCAGCCGTGGAGATTTTGGTATACAGACCACAGCGGGGGCTGTGGCATTCGAGAATTGCTTGAGGGCAAAGCCCTTTGCGGCAGGGGCCGCACCGCAATTCTTATCGTTTGTGCAGACTTTATGGTAGAATAACCGCAGGGCATCGGCAGGATATACCCCGCACGCTGAAAATTCCGGTCCGGCCTGTTAGCCCTAGTCCCCTTTACACCCATTTTGACTGCTGAAGAGTGTGTGAATTATGTTCTGTCGAAATTGTGGCGGCCACCTGGATGAAGGCGACCGTTTTTGTAAGAAATGCGGCGCCCTCCGCAGCGGGCCGCTGTTGCCAACTGCGGCCTTCCCCTCCGGATGCACCATCTGTCCCCGGTGCAATTCCCAGGTGGGGGACGGCCAAGGCATGCCCTTCTTCCCCGCAGAAATCCGGATCATCGCCGGTTTGCTGGCCATCTTTGTAGGGAGCTTGGGCATCCACACAACTTTTACCTGGGATATAACGACCGCGGCCTTCTGCAAATCCTGCTGACCACCGTGGGTTCTATCTTCACCTGCGGCTTATCCGCCGGCGCAGTGGCCATCTGGGCCCTGGTAGAAGGATTATGCTCCTCACCGGAAACATCGCCGTGGATGCAAATGGCATCCCCTTAAAGACTAGCATTGACATTTACCCCAGTACAAGGTACAATGTGGTATGCGAGTAAGCGATACAACAGCGGGCACAAAGCCGAAGGCTGTGCGTGAGGAAAGTCCGGCTTCACAGGGCAGGATAGCTGTTAACGGCAGCCGAAGGCGACTTTAGGGACAGTGCAACAGAAAGATACCGCCACGCAAGTGGTAAGGATGGAAAGGCGAGGTAAGAGCTCACCAGCGGGCAGGCGACTGCCGGCTATGTAAACCTATCGAAACAGCACCGCATGGGGAGGGCATGAAGCGGCGGCCCGTCGCGTCCTCGGGAAGGTGGCTGGAGCCGTGCGGCGACGCACGGCCTAGATAGATTGTTGTTTGATACAGAACTCGGCTTATCAGCTTAGTCGCATTTATATGGCCGGGGAGTGTCTAAAAGCGCTCCCCGGCCCTTTCCATAAAAGGAGAGGACCCGTAAGTCCCCTCCCTTTTTCTATGCGGTTTTCCTCAAGGGCAGCTAGCGCACCTCGATGGATTTTCCGCTGTAGGCTTTACTTCACCTACCACCTTAGCACAGGGGTTACCCCATCCAGCTGCTTGACCAGCTCCACTGCCTTATCCTCCGGTAGGGCGATGAGCAATCCACCGGCCGTCTGGGGTCGCACAACAGATCGATCACCACTTCCGGGACATCTGCCCCAAAGGAGACCTTCTCCTCCAGATAATTGCGGTTTTCATAAAGCGGGGATAAGTGCCCATTTTGGCATACTCCACCGCGCTGGGGATCAGCGGCAGGTCTTTGGCGTAAAGTTCCATATCGTCATACCGCAGCCGCTGGCCATCTCATAGGTGTGGCCCAGCATGCCAAACCCGGTGACATCGGTGCAGGCGTGGGCTCCGCCTACCCGCAGCATCGCCTCTTGGCCGCCTTTGTTGAGGGTGGTCATCAGCCGGACCTCTCCTGATACTCCTCCGGGCTGGCCAGGTCGGCCTTGTTGGCGGTGGTCATCACTCCAAGGCCCAAGGGCTTAGTGAGCACCAACAGGTCCCCTTCCTTGGCCGTGCTGTTGGCTAAGACGTCTTTGGGATGGAGAAACCCGTGACGCACAAGCCATATTTGGGCTCCGGGTCCTCGATGGTGTGGCCTCCTACGATGATAGCTCCAGCCTCGGACCTTGTCATAGCCGCCCTGCAATATCCTCCAGCACATCTGGGGAGGCAGTTGGGGAAGATCAAATTCATGGCCAGGTTGGGCGAACCTCCCATGGCGTAGACGTCGCTGAGGGCATTGGTGGCCGCAATCTGGCCGTAAGTGTAGGGGTCGTCCACCACCGGAAGAAGTCCACCGTCTGGATGATGGCCAAATCCTCCCGCAATTGGTAAACGCAGGCGTCGTCGCTGGTGTCAAACCCCACCAATAGATTGGGGTCAGAAAACTTGGGGCAGCCGCTCTAAAATGCTTGAAAGGACACGGTCCTATTTTGGATGCTCAGCCTGCGCTTTTGTCATTTTGTGTCAACCGCTGTACTTTTGCCAACACAATGCACCTCCTGTCCCGTTACTTCGGTTTTATGTACACTTTTTGGGAGGAAGTTCAACCTTCCCTTCTCGGGGGAGGTTTGGCAAAGCCAAACATTCTGCTTGCTTCATTGGCAATTCCGGCCAGATGCTGCGGCATAAAACCATGTACTTCGACAAAGGGTGACCAAACGGGAAACTTCTGGTATAATACTAATATCTGCGGAAGAATGGGAAAAACGCCCTATTTTTCCGCCAGATAAATCGCGGCATCCAGCAACATCCATTTTGAGGAGGAATCCCATGGATTTTAAACAGCTAGAAGCCTTTGTATACGTCGTAAAACTCAAAGCTTTTCCAAAACGGCGGAGAAGCTCTACCTGACCCAGCCCCATCAGCGCCCACATCAGCTCTTTGGAGAAAGAACTGGGGGTTCAGCTCATTGTCCGTTCGGCCAAGGAAGCCCTCCCCTCTGAGGAGGGCAAAGTCCTCTATGAATACGCCCAGGGACATGCTCACCTTGCGGGACAACGCCTTGTCCGCCTTCCAAAACATCAGCCGCAATGTCAGCGGCACCCTGTGCATCGCGGCATCTTCTATGCCCAGCCAATTACGTGCGACCTCAGATGATGAGGCGCTTTTCGCAGCAAGTACCCGGATGTCTCCTTCAATGTCATCAAATGCGACAGCGGCAGAGGTGGTTCGCAGCATTGTCAACCGCAAGGCGGAAATCGGGATGACCGGTGCGGTGATCGAATCGGCCAAATGCGTCTTTGAGGGGTTTTAGACGACCGGCTGGTGGTCATCACCCCAACACCGAACGATACCGCAAAATTGGGGAGCACGGGTTCACTCTCCAGGATCTGGCCCGGGAGCCCTTCATTATTCAGGGAACGATTCCGGGCACCCGCCGGAGACCGAGCGCTTTCTGCAGAAGCATGCACCTGGACCCTGCCTCCCTCCATGTGGTAGCCCAAATGGATGACCCCGACGCCATCAAAAACTCGGTGAGCCAGGGCCTTGGCATCTCCATCATGTCTAAGACCGCTGCGGCGGACTTTCCAGCCTTCGGACTGATTCAAACCTTTGACTTTGACCATGGTCCTCAGCCGCAAGCTCTACTTGGTGCGCAACCAAAACCACACCCTCTCCCCAGCGGCGGCGTTTCTGCGCTTTGCCAAGAAGGGCTGCCGGCTCCGCTAATGACCCTCTCACTGCAGGGGGCCTGTACCGTATCGACCACAACCCCCATCGGATGTACGCTTAATGCCGCCCGAAACCGAGGCGGCGTTTTTGCCCTTTTCACAAACAATCCACAGTATTCTATCCCAACAGCCATGGGATGCTTTCCCCAAAACGCCAAACCCCGGGAATATCCCGGGGCCAATTCCAATTCTATTCTGACTTCTCTTTACAATGGGCGGCATAAATCATCTGTAGGCCGGTGAGGGTCAAGGTTTTGTCCACCGCGAAGATCTCGCCAGTCTGGGCGAAGCGATCATCGTGGCCAGCCACCGGTGGCGATGACCTTGGCGTCCTCCCCAATTCCTGCTTCATCCGGCGGCAGATGTTCTCCACCGCACCCACATACCCGTATACCGCCCACCTGCATGCTTTGGACGAGTGTTTTCCCAATGAGCACCTGGGTCGTCGATAGCCACCTGGGGCAGCTTGGATCGCCTTTTGCGCCAGGGCGTCCATCGAGGCTTCACCCCGGGTAGGTGGCCCCGCCCTCATAGGCGCCTTCCCGGCTGACCGCATCAAATGTGGTGGCGGTGCCAAAGTCCACAACGATGAGGGGCGCGCCGTTGCTTTGACCGCCGGCAGCACGTTGACCAGCGGTCTGCGCCCACCTGGGCCGGGTTGTCATAGTGATTGGTCACGTAATAGGGGACGCTCTCCCCGGCGACCAGGGGACTTTATTGAGGTATTTGCGGATGGCGTTGTTCATGGAATACATGATCTGGGGCACCACCGAGGCGATGATGACATCCTCCAACCTTCTGGTGGTCGATGCCGTGGAGCAGCAGAAACTGCCGGATAAAGATGCCGATTTCATCGCTGGCGTCCCGGTTGGTGCCAAGGCGTGCCGAGCGAGCAGGCAGGGTTTCCCCTTCAAACACACCGAATTCGATATTGGTGTTGCCGATGTCAATTGCTAGCAGCATGGGGTCTTCTCCTTCGTCTTCCCGCGCCAGCGCTGAGCGAACCGCATCCACCACCTGCCGGGCCTCCCCTTGGGTTAGGTAGAGGGGTGCATGGGCAGAGGACCGTTTGGGCAGCCAGCTGGGCGTTGGGCAGATTTTGATCCAAGCGCGCCGCAGTAAACGGGGAGTTTATTGTGCAGCGGCGTAGGGGTAGTACATGGGCGGGAATCCCCTGGGCGGCCAGCC